>Ga0315901_10000934_pt1 | contig 42329 bp, 41 predicted proteins | sample LakEriMetagenome_10_FD_203761 | JGI IMG/M metagenome (GOLD analysis project Ga0315901, IMG submission 203761) | Freshwater fungal communities from buoy surface, Lake Erie, Ohio, United States - Buoy 2 MA116 | ecosystem: Environmental > Aquatic > Freshwater > Lake | place: USA: Lake Erie, Ohio...
TGTTCCGTGATCTGTTATTGCTAATGCTGTTTGACCAGCATCTTTTGCCGCCTTTACAAGTTCGGCAGGAGAGTTAAGGCCATCCATCAATGAATAATATGAATGCACATGTAAATGTGTAAATGACATTAACTCTCCGCCTTTAACTTTGTATTACCAGTCTACGCTGCTTGATGTAGCAGAAGACTCTTCGTTACCACCATTTTCTCCCATATAGAAAGCTTCTTGCTCTGCATATGGAACATGACGAACTGCTGTCTTTTCAAGATCAAACAATTCAAGACTTGTAAAGTCGAATGGCGTTTCGTCTTTAGCAAGTGGGATGATTGTATAGCTTGTGTCTGTTTTGGTTCCGTTACGCTTAATGCGCCACATCAGGTTAGTGATGCTTCCCATTTCGCCAGCGTATTCAATCAAGGTAGGTGTGATTGTTTTACCACTGGTTCCCTGAGATAGAATTGCAACATATGGCTCTTCTTTACCGTCATCTACCAATACATTAATGTATAGGCGTGTTCTGGCCTTCCAGCCAGCCTTTGGATCCTTGCGGTGCTGTTCATTAGCCCAGTCACGACCCTCAGACTCCATTGTATCTAGAGCCTTGCGACGGTAATCCTTTGGGTTTGTGTGCTCCAATGCAATAAAACCGCATCCAAGCTTGTCGTTATAATTTGGTGAATCTGGATCTAGTTCCTGGAGGAATCTAATCTTTACGCTTTCGCCGTCTTCAATCTTAAGCCAGCGAGCCTTGCTATCGTCCCCACCACTGTAGGTAGGCTTGTCTAGCGCTTTGTTTAGGTCTTTTAGACCCTTTACTATACTCATTTATTCTCCTTTATAGTTGATGGTATATATCCATCTGTATTTGTCATTATATCATGAATTCCAGGATCTGTATTCTATATCGGATACAGCATTTTTAATACAAGTTTTTATTTCTTCATCAGTCATATCGCCTGCATCTTTTGCATCATGTGGATATATCTTACCATATTCGTACGAAGCCCACAAGAGGTCCTTGAATTTTAATTTATTGACTATGCTTTGACCTAATTCTCTGCCAGCCAAATCTGCGTCTGTCATTACTGTTATTTTATTAAAATGTCTATTTAATAAATTATGTTGTTCTTTTGATAAGAATCCGCCAAGCGTAGCAACCACATTTGGGAAACCTGCTTGATGAACACGTATTGCATCGAAATTAGATTCAACTACGATAACATGGTCGCCAATTTTCTTAGCACGATGTATATTAAATAAAGTTTTGCTCTTTGGTAGATTGGTGCTGTTTTTAAATTCCTTACCTTCGATTGATCTGCCAACTAATCCTATTGGTGTTCCATCTGGACTATGCACTGGTGTAATAACCATATTCATAGATGCTGAATATCCTAGACTAAAATGATCGATAGACTCTTTATTGATTCCTCTTGAAGCAAGATACTCCACTGCTTCTTTAGACATGCCTGCATGCAATCTATCTAATGTCTCCTGAGAAAACTCTTCAAACACTGGCTTCTCTTCCATAGCCTCTGAAAGTAATGCATCGAAATTCTCTAAAGCTTCTGCTTCTTTAGAAGATATAAAACGCATAGCCTCATATTCATTCTTATTCATCACACGCTTAACTAATTCTTGTAGCGTTCCAGCCTCTCCGCATGAAGGGTTAAAGCAAATAAATGCTCCTTTTTCACGGCTTACGCTAAATGAAGATGTGTGTCTGTTGGAATGAAATGGGCAGTAGCATAGAAAGTCATTACCAGTTTCGCCAACAATATTCAGTCCTATAGATTTTAAGACTGACTTGATATGCGCTGGCGTGTATTGCGTGGTATCAACTTCCCTTGTGTTATACCCTCTAATTGCCATGCTTTCTTCTTTCCCACATATACACCATGGATGCTCATTAAGAACTTCCAAGTCTCGCCTGTGAATTCTACCGAAAAGGCTGGGTCTATGTCAAGTACCCTGACATATCCTTTCCCTCTCATGTCCTGCGTTAATAAATTTTCATACTGTGGCCTCAAGCTTATTAGGCGTGAGTTATCATCAAACTGTACCTCAATTTGAAATCTTTTAATTTTTCGATGAGTCACTGTTTAGCTCTGGAAGGTTTTCATAAATCGGAGTAATAACACCACGATTAATATCCCAGTCTAGATAGAAGTCAAACTCATGACCATGACGATTCTTTCTAGATACAACTTCAATCATATTGGTTCCTGGGTAACGATGAATAGCCATAGCCATATCAGCATCATATTCAATTGCCTTTGACCAAGCTACCTGACTCATCATTGGTGGATTATCTTGATCTGAGATATCGTCTGCAGTTGCTGCAGTAATATCAATTACTGGAATATTGTTTGATACTGCAAGCAATTTAAATTCACGAGAAATATTTCTGTTACGTTCTACTTCAGAGTTGCTTCGCTTATTATCATTAAACAATTGATGGTAATCAAGAATAACTAAGTCTGGCTTATGCTGGTCAATCTTACCTTGAATTGTTGCTGGAGTTACATCTCCTGCTCCTTCATTTGACACAAGTATGAATGAGTTCTTGCCAGTAAATTTCTTTTGGCCCCATGACTTAAATGTATCAACATCGATATCTCCCTTAGAGAAATCGCTTGCACGGAATAAACCAGAACCTAGCATTGTATAAATGCGGTCACGCATATTCTCTGGAGACATTTCAAGAGATACAATCATTGGCTTAAATCCCTGTTCCCATGCCTTGCATGCAAGGTAGGATGTAAACCATGTCTTACCACGCCCTGGCCAGCCGATAGCAACTATGAGATGGCCTGGAGCCATACCAGTCGGATATGCCTTATCGATAGCTTCAAAACCCGTTAGGATTCCTGGACTACCGCCCATAGCCGCTGATCGTTCTTTGACCGAAAGGAAGTGATTCTCTGCTGCCTCTAAATCGGTAACATCGATATCACGTACATTATTTGTAAACTTGCTAAGACTTGCTAATCTACTCTGCATGTCTGCAAGAACTCTGGACGCTGCATCTTCTTTGAGAGCTGAGCCTGAATGAATTAAAATACTCTTAAGCTTACTTGAAAGATATTCATTCTTAAGCTTATCTAAATAGTATCCAGTTTCTCCTTTGGTTGCTACTGGTTCAAAATCTTTAAATCTTTCTACAAGGATTCCAACTTCTGGAACAGCCTTAAACTTATAATAATATGACTTTAGGCTATCCCATATATCTTTATGAGAAGTAAAGATCTCATCAACATTATCTGCAAGTAGTGTGCTTATGTCTTTGTTCTTGCATACCGCAGAGATTAGTTCCGCCTCTGTATTCATTCTATTCCTTCCACAAGCTTCCTTGTCTCTTCCCGTAGGTGGTCCCTATGGATTCTATCGTTCTGTATATCTTTTTGCATTCTATCAATTCTATCGAAGTTATAGAAAAAAAATTGCAGTGGATGATTAAACTTATTTATTCTGAAATAATATTCAATCAATTCTTTTGCACGTTCATATCCTACACTATCTATAACGTCTTGCATACCCCACTTTTCACGAAACTTATTAATTCGTGGGCTTCTATTATATTTCTGTTTATATAAAGACTCATATAAACTAATTAAAATATAAGGACCCTTATCATTTGCCACGTTTTAATTCCTCTTCTACTTCACGAGTCTTTTCAATAAGCTTTTCTTCTACAAACTTATAAACTCTTTCTGTAGCCACATTTACTGTCTCGCCTGCACGAAGATCGTCTTCTACTCCAACACCTATCTTGATGCTTTCATAGTTTCCTAGATTACGTGTAAAGGACAAATCAACTTTAACCCTTGTTGTCATTTGTGCTCCTTCATATGTCTAGATAAACTATCGTGAGCGAATATGCCCCACCGTAGTTCCCACTCTTTACCGCAAACATCACATTTAATAACTCTGCTCACTACTCCGCCTTCCAAACAGGTACAAACGAACCGTCAACGGTCTTAGTATACAATATTAAGTTGTGTTTGAGAAGAGCCTGTAATTCTGAGCGTGATGGAAGATCTCGAATATGTCCAGCATCAATAATAAATTGATGAATGTCCAAAATGTCCGATTCGCTCAACATATATCGAGACCATGTACTATCTGGATTACTAATAGGATAAACTTTTTGCGGTCTTTTTATTTTACCCTGCAAAATATATTCTTCTATTGTTACCCTATGTCTATTTAATATTTTACCAGCTTCAATTATGCTGTAAGCCTTTTCCATATTTTTTTCAACCTGAGAATAAGAATACATTACACGTTTTTTATCTGGGTATGACCAAGCAATAATTTCATCTTTCGCCCTAGACGCTTTAAGAACCTTATGGATCTTTCCGTTTAAGAAGAAATAGAAGAGCTTTTTGCGTAATCCCTGTCTGTTTTTTCTAACCATTTACCGAACGCATTCGTTTCCTTATTGATCATCCAACGCTTTCCGCATAGGATGCAAAACAATTCTGTGTGTAGTTTTTGAGAGAATACTCTATCAATAAAAACTCTACCATTGCATCTCTGACATTTCATCATACGGAAAACAGCTTCCCATCAACAACACAGGTATAGTCTGGAGAAATATGAATCATTTGAATATGAGGATAATCATTTACAATATGGGCAACTGCAAAACCCTTTTGCCAATCATGGTGCTGGGTATACTTCATGCCGTCACTCTTTTCATCGCACATGTGTCCAATTTCATATCCACGAAGAGTTTCTCCCTCACCATTATTTCTAAGTTCATATGTTACCATATGTGAAGCAATTCTGTGAGAGTGGCCACGAATTAATGATACCTGCATATCTTCCATATCTTTTCTTGCAGATCCAGTAGCGGCAATTGATAGTCCATGATGTACGTGAATGTCACCAAATCTCCGCTTAGGCAACTCGTTGTAATATATGTATTCATACCCCAGAGAATCTAATGACCACAACGCCTCTGGCGTCACTTCATTAATATAGTCTGGAAGCTTTGCGTCGATATAATTAAATATACGAACATCATGATTACCAAGTGCTGAGAATAGTTGAGCATCTGGAAGCATGTCACGAGTCTTAGTATAAAAATCTCTTGCACCTTTTGCCTCGTGTCGCATCATAGGCACAATTAAATCTTTGCTGTCTGTTTTATGAAGGTTCAAAAACTCTGCTGAGCGACCCTCTGTATACTTGCTATAGCAAGCTTGATCATCTGTATCGCCAAGGTAATCCACAACATCTGGCTTAAACCACTTCATGACTTTAAACCATAGCTCAATGGCCTTATCATCCTGATATGGGAACTGCTGATCGGACGATAGCATCCATTTCAAATCGTTTGACATTAATTTTCCTTGCGTAAAAAAAGTCACGGAGTCGTGACTTAGATGTTATAGAAATTGTAGCATATATTGCTAGCCTGTCAATAGGCTAGTTTTTAACTGCTAGAAAATATATTGAAATATATTTATCGCTACCCGAACCATGAATTTGTACTTTAGCAGTTTCTTGAGAAACTGACCCACTTACTATAGATGGCTCTTGTATATCTGCAAAACCAGACTTACAGACGGCTGTTAGTAATATCGCTGAAGGCTTTCCAGAAAATTTAGCACCTGAATAATCAATAGTATATGTAGTCACCTTACCCTTAGTAACTTTTTCTGCACCAGTTTTACCGCCAAAAAATGAAGGAGGAGTAATTTCTGCTGGAGTTTTATTTTCTAAATCTCCTACATTAATACTTGATCCAGCACTAACCTTTGATCCTGCTAATGCGGTGGCTTTAGCTACATCTGTTTTTAATTTTTGCAACAGGGTAGCATCAATTGGATCACCATCATTAAAGGTATCGCTCATTATATATTTTCTCCTAAATCATGTGCTGAAACTTCTGCCTCAGACACTTCAATCATCTTAGATCTATCTAATCCATATTTAGTAAACGAATCTGGGTCTACAATATGTCTTAGTTTATTCTGTGATACTAAGTATATTTTACCATCTGCTATGTTCTTGATCAAGGCTCCGTCTCTGAAACCTAACTTGCCTGCAACTTTAAATCCTGCTAAAGCCGCTTCAGTTGCATTTACAGTTGTAAATGACCAAGACTTGGCAGCCCTATCAGAAATTAACCTATACCTCTTGCCATCTTTAATCCAATATGTATCTTTATCTGTTTTAACAGCGATACCTGAAGGAAAATTAGTTGGCTGTGAGATCGTTAAGGTGGCTTTCGTATTCTTTAACAGCCTCAACCTTAGCATCCTTTTCTTCCATAAGCTTAGTAATTTCTGCCCTAAGTATTGCAATTTGAGTTTCATAGTTAGATACGATTTCTCCAATGCGTTGCTGTAGAGCGGTAATAATTAGTTCCGCTTTTTCTGCCATTTATATTCCTACTCTTCTGTGACGACGGCTGCTTCAAGTGGTGCTGCTTCTGCTTCCAGAAGTGCTCTCTTTGAATTTAAAGCAGTTAGTCTTGTATTAAGTCCAGAAACGGTTTCTGAATTAACAGGGGATTCAGCATTTGCTACAATCAAATCTAACTCTGTATTATAGATCTGAAAGTCTAGACTCTTGATATGCTGATTTACTACACTTAGTTTATCTGCGTTTGTTAATAGTGACATTTTAACCCTCCTTTCATATTATATCATTTAAACCTGATTAGTCAAGGGGTGCTGGCCATGTGCCGCCCAGCAACTCTAACTCTTGAATTAAAGCTGATTTTACAATATTACATTCTAACAAAACATCATCAAGGGAATATTTTTCTTGAAATACGTCTGCATGCTCTATGTATGAAATAATAGAGCTTTCAACATTGTCTAGCCTAGCAATGATTATCTTTATTTTATCTTTGTTATTTATCATTAATTCTCCTATACATAAGTTGTGCTCGATGGATACCATGCTGAATACGTTGAAACTCCAGCAGTATTTCTAGCCCTTACCTGAGCTCTTGCATAATTATTTGAACCCGCATACCCTTGCGTAGAACTAAGCTGTAAAGATGTTCCAGTTATTCCTGTAGTGGTATAAGGTCCAAGTCGGTTGGTAGTATTTGTTGGTGCTGATGTTCTATCTGTATAATTTAGCACTTCATAGGTATCTGCTCCAGATACTGCATCCCAACTTACAAGTCCGCTACCAGACACTGTCACGCCAGTTGGAGTTGATGGAGCGGTTGCTGAAGCTTGCCAATAGGCATAAAATGTTATATTAGAAGTAACAGTCCAAGACCCTCCAGGATTAATTTGATATACATAACTAAATACGTTTGGAGAATCTCTCCAATATAAAAATGTGTACCCTGCTCTAGTCGGTGTTGGTGCTGTAACTGAAGTACCGCTATTCACAGTATTTGAAGCTGGAGATACAGAACCACCATTTGCATTCCATGAAATTGTATATTGTGTAACTACAGCAGGTGTAGATATAACTGTATTAGATGCCACAGTATTGCTACCAAAACCATTTGTTCCTGTAGTAAATGCTCTGAATTGATCTGGAGTACCAGATGCTTCTGAATCAGTAATGGTATGAGAAGCTACGTTTCCAGTTCCAGTTCCACTAGCAACCCTTGTTCCATCTGTGTCTGATGTAGGAGACGATCCTGTTTTCTTAACAATATATGTTTGATATGATATTGTTGCGGTGCCAGACATTGCAGATACATTTGCGGTAATTGTAGTTCCAGCCTGCTGAGTTCCGCTTGGACTTAATGTTACAGAGCCTCCACTGGGAGCAACTCCAGATGCATTTACGGTAACACTAGATGACTGTGTAGTTAATGTTCCAACACCGTTATTTGCAACAATTTGACACCTTAATCCAGTTCCGTATATAGACGCATAGTTTGATGGCGGAGAATATGTAGAAGATGTTGCTCCACTTAATGCGACCCATCCAAAAGATCCGCCTTCGAAATATTGCCATTGATACGAAATATCGGCTGCTGGTGCTGCACTAATAGAAGGAGATGCTGTATATGTTGTAGTTCCGCCTGTTCCAGATGAAGGAGACACGCTAACGCTTCCAGTGGGAGAAGCAAATGTGTAAGAGGCTGCTCCAGTTGATGGACCATATTCGCTATACGTTCCAGCAGTTCCAACTCCATTATTTATTGTGTTTCCTAGATTTTCACTAGACGATCTTACATAAAAATAATACGTAGTACCACTTGAAAAACCATAATCTTCCATTATTGTACTTGTAGTGCTTGCGGCGTCATATCTATTTTCTCCAACTGGAGCGGTGGAAGAAGAAACCCACCATAGTTGATAATAAGGTCCACTAGCACCAGATGAACCAATATATGCCCTAACAGTAGTATCGTTAAGCCGTGACATAGACACAATAGATGTACTTGTAGCTGGAGTTAACGCAACTCCTGTAGGAAAGTTAGTTTCATTTTGTCCATACAAATCATCATAATTTCTAACTCTTACTTTGACATAATATGTGCTACTAGGAATTAAATTTGTTAAAGAAATTGTTGCAGAGCTACCAGATATTGTAGTTGTAGACCATGTAGAACCATAAGACTCGGTACTTCTTCTTACCATATACTCTAATGTTGAATATAAATAATTGCTTCCAGTAGATGATGAAATTGAAACTGGAATTGTTGCAGTAGTAGATCCTGCTGTTATTGTTCCAAATGACGGAGCGGTTGGTGCTGTTCCAGTTGCATATATATAAACAGGAGAACTTGAAGATCCTCCGTCTGAAAAAGCAAACACACTTGAATTTGGATTACTTGCTCTTATGCTAGCTCTCATGAAAGAATAGTAGTTGTACCCACCAGAAGGTTTTGGACTTCCCCAAGATGCAGAATTGCTTGTTGTAGTAGAATAAGGAGAGGCCAAATATGTTTGCTCTGTGGTCCAGGAAACGTTGTCATTGCTTCCTTCATACAAAATTTGATATCTAGTTGCATTAGTTGATGCATTCCATGAAAGAGATGTGCTTCTTATAACTCCTTGGGAGCTTGAACTCGGGAAACCTTTTATAAAAGATATTGTATTAAATGGTTCAGGATCTTGAGCCTGATTAGTTTTAATATTTTTATTATCCTGTACAGTAAAGGCAGACTTTGGAGTAAATCCATTTATATTAATAACAGAACCTAAATATTTTGCTGGAAGAGTGCCAGAGTTATTTAGGGTAAGCCTTGCTATATAATATTTGTTTATAATTGTTGGATTGTGATATGTAGTAGCACTTTTTACTGTAGTTCCAGTTGTAGGAAATGTGCTTAGATATTCTATCTGCACCCTATTAGATGTTGTTAAAGCATCTGTTAAATTGTCTACAGCAAACCATTCGACATAAGATTCTGATAAGTCTGTTTTATCATACCATCTGCTACTGAATGTAAAATTAGCAGACATGGTTGTAGCTGTAAGAGCAATGTCTTTTTCAAGCATTGTAATAGTGCCAGTTGGTCTTTCTCTTACTATGTATACTTGAGTACTTTCGGCTGATGCTGTTCCAGCAGAATTTGTAGCACTTACTCTAAATGTTAAAAAATTTCTATCAAAGTAATCTCCATCACTTTGACCAAGGTGTGAAGATAGGTTTGTGAGCATATCTGTTCTTCCAGTAGTAGATGTTACATTCAGCTCAGCAGTATTATCATTTTGATTTCCAGAAAGATTATATAGCCATGTGTAAGTAAATGTCATTGAGCTTCCGTTTCCAGAAACCCAAGTTCCATCATATCCCCATAAATGTCTTCCAAGGCTTTCGTATGGCCAACCCAAAACTGGGGATGTATAGTTTGGACCCATTTGTTGAACTGGAGGAGCTTCAACTACTGGGTTAACTGGGTCATCTATTGTTCCAGTAGGATTATATGTACTATCTGTTCTAAAGGTATTAAGTCTTATTTTAGGTATATCGTTACCGCTAATAAATGGTCTATTGCTAGTAGTATCAAATACTTTACGCCATCCGCTAGATGTTTTTACATATGCTTTTCTGATAGCCGTCCATGTCTGACCACCAGTCTTTACATACATTTTTTTTATTCGGTCCCAGTCGTAGGCACCAACTTTTATATATGACTTACCTGCCATTATTAATCCGCCGTACTAAATATAACGTCACCAATTAGCCCAACATAGGGCCAACGAACATGGTTTATGTTTGTAATGCTTGTTTCTGATGCTCCAGATCTATAAAATGCTCGTCCAGCAGTAACTCTTCCATCACTAAAAATTTGTAAAACAGCACCCGCTTCTTTGCTACTATTGTACATGCTATGAGTAGCAGTTGTAAATCCTTTAAGAACAACACCACCAGTAGCATTTGTATTTATAACAACTCCAGTACCGCTTAAACTAATATATGATCCGCCTCCCTGCAATGTGGAATATCCAGATGTTGACATAAATAATGCAGGAGATGTAGTTGCGTTATATCCACTAGATGGCTTAATACTAATTGAGCTTGCTGTAGCAGTACCTGGTGATGAAGCAACAAATGAGTCTTGAACTTCTCCGTCAGTATTTGTGTCAGATCCATAATATGAAGATGAGCTTATAGCGCTTCCTGCTATAGTATATGTAAAGTTATCATTGTCTATCAAGAATCCGTTTGTAAAACTAATATGCTGTGAAGCAGCATTTAATGTTATTCCTGCGGAAGATAATGATGTGGCATTAACTGTCCATCCACCAATTTTTCCAGTACCATCTTTTGCTAATTCAAATCTTGGTGCAGTTACGCCATTTGCATATGCGGCAATTCCGCCTGAGTTAATTAATATTCTATCACCACTCGTTGCGCTAGCACCGATATAGAATGTTCCAGTAATGTCTAGGTTACCAGTAATAGTTCCAGAATTTGCAAGAATTTTTCCAGTAATTTCTGCATCTGTGGCTATAAGTTTTCCAGTAGATGCCGCAATTGATGTTGCTCCCACGTTTAAAGATCCACCTGTAATTGTTATATCTGAAGCCGTTACAGCTCCAGCTGGAGTAACAGAAAACTTTGCAGTTGATGATCCAGCAGAAGTTGGGGATCCTGCCCAAATTGCATATGTTCCAGATGAACTAATTCCAGTGTATGTTCCAGTAGATCCTCTTTCAAATTTAGACGAATCAATTGTCCATCCAGCAATTTGTCCATATTGTGCGTATATTCCGCCATCAGAAGTATCAAGTCTTAGTTGAACTGAACCCTTTTTAATTACAAGGCCGCTACTATTTAAAAGGAATCCGTCAGATGCTAAATTTCCAGAAGACAATGTACCCTGATATATAGATGCACCAGATACACCCATTGCAATGTTTCCGCCAATTGTTGTTCCGCCAGCAACTCCTAAATCTCCGTCTATTGATAATTTAGTACCGTTCCAAGAAACGTAGTTTGATGAGGCCCCGCCAATTTTAAATAAAGCCGATTCTGCAGAATCTATATACCAGTAGTTATTTGCGTTAAATACAAGTCCACGTTTGCCAGTTTCTACTCCATATCCAAACTTAAACATTCCTGTGTCACCACTAGAACTAGCTCCGAAATATCCCGTAGTGGTTACGTTTGTACCAATAAATGGTGTTCCAGAAACTGTTAGGTTTGGAGCAATTGTAGTATATGCAGAAGAAGTATTATTAAACTCATCATATGAAGCTATTCCTATTTCGTATGTAGTGCCTACTGCTAGCCCGCCGAGTCTATACGTTGTTCCAGTTCCTGGAGAATCGACATAAGAATAATTTTCAAAAGGTGCGGCGGCTTTGTATGGCCTAAATCTAATTCTATATCCTCGAAGAGTTGAATCTGACACAGCTGACCATGATAAGCTAAGGAATCCATTGAATCCGATTGATCCAGTACTATCGATCCCCGCCGTTCCAGTGATTGTTGCTGGAGCATTTGGAGCATTAACATCTGCAGCAATTGCGTCAATTGGTGTAACTGTTTGTTCAGCAGACCACGATGAAGTAAACCCATCATCAGTTAAAAATTTTATTTTAACAAATCTTTGTGTGTATACAGTTTTCTTTATAATTGCTGGACTTGATCCGCTAAATACTAAATCAGATTCTGATGGATCACCTGCACCCCAAGTTGTTCCAGATTCATAAACCTTTGCATAAGAAGCTCCAGTTGGCAACGTCCAAGTTGCGGTGTACCCATTTGTAATTGCAGTTAATGTAAACGATGGCGTCACTCCAGTTAACGGATTTGTTTTTGTTCCTACCGTAAATGCTGTTCCAGAGTCACGATTATCTAATGAATCTGCAGAAACAAATAGGCCTGTGAATGATGTGTAGTACTGACCAAATGTGTTGTATAGTTCTGTTTGTGTAATTAAAATTGATTGTGATGTTCCAGCGGTGGAGGGAAATTTAGTAAAGTATCCGTCATTAGATCCGTTAGTAAGCTTAATAATAAACTTCTTAGCATCTGCTGAAACTGTTGCTGTAATTAATATGTTATTTCCTGACCAGACTGCAGTTACAGAACTTGCTGCAGTAGGTGGAGTTACATCAAGTGCTGCTGCTACTGGGTCTACTGGAGTAACTGCTACTGGATCTGAATATGCGGTATTGCCTGCAATTTTATCTGTAAGTTTTAAGCGAACCCATCTTTGAAGAACATCTCCAACTGTTATTGTAATTGGGTTAGATGACGTTACACCAACTTCTTGATAGCCAGTTGTAGGTGCGGTGCTTGACGTAGAAACTGCCTCTTCAATAATAGCATTATCAAAATTCTTATCTGTTTGCTTAGTATATGAAACCGTATAGCCAAGAGAGGCTGGTGTGACTGTAATAGTAGGCTTAGTTAATTTTGAAACATAGGAGGCGGTAGTTAAAGTTAATCCATCTGACCACGGACTTACTTTACCATTTGGATACACCCATTGAAAATTAAAAGAATACTGTTGTCCAATTTTTAAATCTACAACAGGTATTGTAAAGTAGTCTTGACCAGTCTTTACCTTTTTGTCTTTATTTAAATCATCTGGGTAATCTTTTGAAGCACCATCTCCATAATATTTAACCATTTAGAACTCCAGCTGTAACTTATATTCGATATCTACTGGTCTACCAGGTTTCTTAATTAATGGTGTTGATAAAACAGATCTGCTAATTAAACCATATGTTGGATCAAATGTGTCTTCATCGTTTATTCTTATAGCGTCAAAGTAGACTGTTGTATTACCACCAGATGCAGTTGTTTCTACGCCAATCTTTATGATAGAAGATGGATCTGGCAAGTTGGGGGCAGCTGTGTAATTTGAAAAAAGATTATTAAGCGATACAGTCTGTATCTTATCTCCAGTTCCAGATTCTGGCGTAAAGTCTACATAATAATATGCTAAATCAGAACTGTAAAACTTTAATCTAATCTTAGATACATTATTGTCTGCTTTTTTATACGCAATAGCAATTGTGTCATTTATACTGTAACCAGATATGTCATCAGAAATAAGAGAGTTAATATACTCTTTTGTTTGACCAGATGTAACGTCAACCCTTATCATACTATCACTAACCTTTGATAAGAATGTATAGTTACCATTAGAATCTATTGTATTGCCTTGTGAGCTTGGATTAGTCGATCCACTAAACCAATTAAATTCGTTTGTAAAAGATGTAATAAACTTACTATCAAAATTATTAAATGACGTTCTGTCTCCAGGATATAACCCTATTTCAGAAATCACTCCAGATATATCTTGTGGAATTGTTGATTTATATGTAATAAAATAATCAAACACTGGGTCTCCGTCGATATCTACGCCTGTTTGTAAAATATTAAAACTAGATAACTCTACTGGTAAACGATAAAACTCAAACTCTAATTTAGTGTCATTACCCTTTGCATTTGGCGCAGTTGATCCAATCCCAAGAGCCAGTTCTTTTGACAAAAAGGAATTGTTTCCTGATAGGTAACTTATTAAAAATCTTTTACCAAATTTAGTTATCATTTTTTCTCCACTCTTACATTTATTGCTTTTAGCTCTACTCCACTGCTATTCTTAACTTTAAATACTACTTTTGCACTTGGGATATTTGCTGCATCAAGAACCACTTCATTTGATACTATTTCAATATCTACAAGACTCGGTCTTAGCTTACTGTCTGTCTCTTCGCCGTCCCCAGATTCTCCTTCACCAGACTCTTCTTCATTTTCAGACCCATCATCTTCCTCATCATCTTCTGGATCATCGCCTAAATTATCACTAGCTAATTTACCCTGACTTAATGCAGCCGCATATTGAGGCAGCTCATATGCCAAATAGTTAGAGTTTGTATAGAAGTCAAGTTCTGACCCAGCCACCGTAACAAGAGCTGCGGTGTTTGGCTGGCTGCTTACTGAGGGCTTCTTTTTGTTTGAGGATACCATTTTTTTATTATACCATTTATGAACTATAAATAGATCTAGTCGTTATCTTGGTACTTAGCCCCCCATCAAATGAATTATTAATGTTTGATACTATAAATTTTTGTGTTCCGTCTAGCCCATTAGATGGATAGTTAATTGTAACAATATCTCCTACAGAAATCAAGGGGTTTGAAAATACTTCTAGTTCACATACGGATTGCTTTTTTGACCACTGACCCTTAATCCAATCAGACAGACTTTTAGCATCTGATTCTTTTTGAATCCATACTGATTCAAAAGTTACCTGTTCTGGTACGGTAAATTCATTTATTGTCTTATCTAAATATTCATTTTGACCAGACTGAACTAATGTATTTCCAATAACGCTGAATGACGCAAATCTGGAATCGTCCAGGGGTACGAAAGTTCCAGCATTATTTAAAACATATACTTCTGCTCCGAATGAATTTAATCTATAACCCAAAAACTCTACAAACTGATTTAGTCCTAAGCTAGGTATAATTGGAAAAGCTGGTCTAGAATCAAATTTAATATTTACTTTTAGAAGCTCTCTTGCCACCGTTCCAAATTCATCTATGGCTCCGCCAGCTATTCCAGTATTATTAAATCCGCTAGAAAGCTTATCGCCATATAAAAAGTCTAGCGTCGTTGAGCCAAATCTTCCAGCGTATTGATTTCCAATTATTCCATCCGTATACTGCTGTTGGCTAAGCGGAATAGAATATACATAATCAAAAAATGTCGAATTAACATTTGAAAATAATGCTACATTGCTTGTTGGAGAAAGTGTGTCAGAAGCATCTACTGCTGTTACCTTAAAATTATTAATAAAAACATCTATCGCAACAACTGAACTTTGTATTTTTACACGAACATCAACCTTATAAGAAACCCCTTGTGCCAAATAAGCTAAGGACTTTGTATTACCTTCTTGGCTATCTTTTAGTGGAGTTATCACACCATTTTTTACTTTAAAGATTGATAGTGGTCTATCAGATCCGCTTTCTGCCTGATTGCTTGTTGTTTCTAATTTAATATAATATCCGTCTAAACCATTTGCACTAGTAAAAAATCCCATTCCGCCAGAAGCTCTTGTGTTATCTTTTGTGCCTTTAAAGAATAAGCCTGTGCCAACATTATAATAATCTCCAGTCGATACAATTCCCATATCTTTTACACAGACAGAATATTGATTCTTAGTGTTAGAGCTTCCACTAGATGTGATTTGAAATAAAGATTTTTGAATTGATTTAACTGGGCTTCCGTCATCTGCTATAGTTGCGGTTTGTTGAGAAACATTTGAAGGGCTGCTTGTACCATTTAAGTTATCAGAACTAGATCTAAATGTATTATCAAAACCATTCCAGCCAGTTACTGATCCAGTTTTTGCATGAGCCACAGCGGCTGTTCCAAATGCTCCTCTGGACTTTATTCTAACTTTGCCTGTTTGACTAATTGCTTCATTGGCTGGCAATGTAGTAGTGATATCATTAGCTATTTTTTGTAAATCTGAAATTTGTGTAATCCAAACTTTTGTGTTTACTAGTTGTTGATTTGCATACTGATATTCAATTGCATCATATTCTATAATTTCAGAATCTATAACTAAATATCCAGCATAGTTATATATAATTTGCTTAAGGTCTTGATTAACTGTTATAGGAATTAAGCTCATTTCTGTCCCCGCACCGCCGCCACTTGTGCTAGCAGGGATATCTGTTGATAAAGAGTAGGCTCCTAGATAGGCTGACCCAGATTTCCATAAAGGTTGTCCATCTCCAATAAGTTGACTTGATGTTACTGGACTCCATAAAACCTTTACTTGATTGACTGCTGGAAGATCACGTTTTTGTAAAGAAATAATATTTGGCAAAATGCTTCCGTCTTTTGAATATTTAAAATTCCAATGAGCATCTGATTGAGAAAATAAGTAGTCTCTTGTATAGAACTGCAAAATATTATTTTCGTCAAATGTTGCAACCATTTGAGAGTCTCTGCATAATTCTTGAATAGCGTTCCATACACTTTCGCCATCATCTGTCCACCAATAAAACGGACTAAGAATAGAAGTATCTGTTATTTTACCAGTAATATCAGTTTTATATTTTATATCATAGTTTGTAAATCCAATATTATCTAACATTCTTCTAATAATTCCTACCGAAGTAGAGTCTTTAGAAACCATGCCAGGACAAGATACGTCTTGTAAAAACTTTGCACCATCTAAGGCATCTAAGGATATTTCACCAAACTCTGAAGTACTCCAGTTATCAATATAAAATGTACCCTGTTTAACCTTTTCATATTGTCCTTTTGAGTCTGTGTATGGAGCTCCAGAATAATATACTTTTATGTATGGTTTTAACTCTGCTGACTTATACATATATAAATTAGAAGCATTAAATGCTGTGCCTTTTTCATATGTAATAATTTTTCTAGAAGATTCATACGACACCAAGTCCATAGAAGCTGAGTTAGCCGAAACCTTACCTACTGGTAAAATGTCATCTGCGCTTGTAGACGACTCTTGAGATATAGAAAGACCAACAATATGATCTGTTAAATCTGCTACCCATCTAGGAGACACTTCAATGACTCCAACGTGGGCGCTAGTAACGCCAGACGTTACTAGCTTTAAAGCTGTTATAGATACAGGAGCAGCTAATGTAGAAGGTTCTGTAGTTGTCCATGCCGTTCCATTATAATAAAGAGTTAATGTTCCAGCATCGTAATTCTTTGTTCCGTTAGTTGTAAAAGGCTTTATGGCAGCACTTGTGCCTTCTGCAAGAAGTGCGTCGCCTTCTTTATATACTTGCCACGTTCCTGGAATAGAATGTGATATTTCAAATCTAACAATAACTTTATTTGTTAAAACAGCTTGTGGATACGTTATAGTTATATTAGCCCCAGTACCCTTTTGTGAAACCCAATATTTATAATATGTATCAATGCCAGGATAGTACGTCCTAAAATTTAAAGGATATTCAATTTTCTTAGGGTCTTTCCAAGTATTGAGGGCTACGTCTCCGAATATTCCATATTTTACTCCCGCCCCTAGAGGTCTAAATGGTTTGATAACAGAGGAAGCTGGAAATAATTTCTGATAAGGCTTAGCACCATCTGATCTAACATAATCTGAACCAACTACAGTAATATTATCTACCATTGAGTTCATATTATATTCAATAGTACAACCTACATTAGTTTGAATTGTAGTATTTTGCTCTATTAATGTTTTAACTACTGGAGACGAAATCATTATACCTCTTCCAGTTCAATAGAAACATTCCAGTGTGGCTGTAGACCACGTTTTACAACTGAAAAATTACAGCCTCCAAATACCACCGTATATAGTTCTGACGATGTTGTAGCCATGTTTGGCGTATATGCAGTGCCAGATGAAGAAGTATCTGTTCCGCCTTTTGCTAAGTTAATTCTAATATTAAATTCTTTTTTACCATCATCGCTTAGATAGAAAGATCTTAAGTCTTCAGCTCCCCAGCCTCCGTCAACTGTTAATGATCTATAAGATGGAAGCATAGTCCAAGACATTGAAAATCTACGCTTATCAGCAATATGATTTTTTCTTAAAGTTCCATTAGATGTTCTTGTAACCTTTTCAATTCTATCTACTGATATACTAATATCTGATCTATTATGCTCAGTAACCTTGTTCCAAATTTTAGTAGTTCCTTCAGGGGTTGCAAGTAAATCCTTTGCCTCTATATTTAAAACGGAGCCTCTAGGTAAATACATAGCCATTATTAGGCACCAACCCTTCTACTTATTCCTTCTTTAGCATTAATCAACGCAAGCTCTCTCTTGAAGCTATTTAGAACATCATCTGCGGTTACAGTAGTTCCGTTCAAATCTATATCTATATTATATATGTTATTGCTACTTGGGCTATTAATTATATTAGCACCTATGGTTCTAGTTCCAGTAGGGATATTATAAGAATCATTCATTTGGTCTAGCAAAGGTATTCCAAACTTTTGAGTTGCCGCCGCATTAAGAACATACTCGCCATTTGAAAGCATTGCTGGAATTGAATCAGATGTAGCCGTTCCTGCACCCCAGACTCCGCCCTGAGATCCGCTACCATATTTTCTAATAGCCCCGCCCTTGTATTTACGTGCTGACATTTCTGAAGGAATAACACCTTCAAACTTTTGAGCAACAGCTTGATGGCCAAATCCAATTTTTTCTTTTACTTTATATTTTCTTCCGTAAGTATCTATAAATTCATCTCCAGGCTCTAGACCCTCTGCCTTCATAATAGCTTTCTTTGCATCATCTGTTAGCATTCCACCAGAATAGGCTTTCTTTACATCCCCACTTGCTCCGCCTTTTACAAGAGCCGCAGACATTGCTGCATCATTACCCTTATAATCTCTTAACTTACCATCATTAATTTTATCTGTTAAAATAGTTACTTCTTCGGCATTAATTCCATTTTTAAGAGCAGTGGTAAGTTCTGATACAACATCCTTTGCTGGTGTTTTAATTCCTAGTTTTTTACCGAGCTCATCTAGACCACTTAGCGCTGCCTGATATTCTTTAGTATTTTTAAAGTTAACATCTGTTAAATACTTAAACATTGTTGTATTTAGATTTTGAGTATATTCTTGTAGTTTAGTATTATAGTCATTAGCTTTATTTCTAAGATCAGAAAGGCTATCTCCAGCAAGTGCCGCTTTCTTTGCAGCAGCTTCATTCTTAGCAGTAATAGCATCAAGTGCATCCTGAAGAGGCTTAACATCAATTTCTGCTTTAGCAATAATTGCTTCTTCTGCAGCCTTACGATTAGCATCATTCATTAACTGCTCAATTGTCATTTGCTCTTCAGCATATGAAGACATGTTGCCTTGAATCAATGCCTGCTGAGCTCTTAGTTGAGCTTTCTGAATTTCTAGCTGAGTATTTTCTGCCTCAGTTGCTTTACGAATTCCTTCAATTTTTTCCTGAGCGGCTTTTTTAATATCTGCAATTTGTTTTTGTAACCTAGCTGCTTCTTCTTTAGCATTATATTGAGCTTTTACAGATTGACCCCTTTGAGCTTTTTCAAGGTCTTTAATTCTGTTTGTCATCTTCTTATACTCTGCATTTGCACTTGCAACAGCAGGATTAAGTTGAACCTGAGCCTTTACTATTTCATTTAAAGATAATGCAGCAATTGCTGCTTCTCCAGACATTGTCTCAAAGTCTAGAGCTACGCCCTGAATAATCAATCTATATTTAGCCCATGCGCTAGATAATGTATCTGTATTGTTTAACATTTGAGCAAGTAGCGGATCTGTTTTGCCTAGCTCATTAATAACATCTTTGGATAGATTTGCTTGCTTGCCAAATGATTCATTTATTTTTTCTAGCTTCTGCTGTATTGCATTTCCAACATCATCAGCACTAGCTTTTCCTGCTGCACCTAATTCTTTTTGTTTTGATATGGTCTCTTCTAAAGTAGCGTCCATTGCCATAAATGTACTATGTAGTGCTCTAGCTTGAGATTCAGCATCTCCTGTTTTCATTGCAGCTTCAAATGTTTTTACTGTTTGAGCTGATGCCTGTTCCATATTTTGAATGCTCTGGAATGCATTAGAACTAATTGCTTGTGCAGCCATGTTAGCATTTTCAGACTGCTTAATCATTGTAAATATCTTAGCAGTAGCAACTTCTGCAGAATCTCCTGCAGCCATAAATTGTGCCTTTAATTGAATAGCAACATTTCCAACATCTTTTCTGTCTGTCTGACTAAACAATTCTATATAGCTACCCATAGTTGACTTGACTTGCTCTTTGAGCTTCTTGTATTGCTCAATTGTCATATTCATTGGAACGTTAGCCTTTGTCATGCTTTCATAAATCATCATGTTTCGTTCTTTTAATGCTTTAGCATCTTCAATAGCATCTTTTATCTTAGCATTATAATCTGTGTATTTAAATCCTGCCTTTTCAGCTGCTGCTGCATCTAAACCAAAAGCCAGTCTGCCTGTCTCTAAGGCCTTTGCTTTCTCTCTTTGCATCTTTACGAATAAGCCTATACCAGCTGTTAATGTGGTAATTGCTATTCCTAGAGGGCTAGTAAATCTTAGTAATGTTGCAAATCCTTTTAGTACGGGACCGAAGACTCTAGCGATTCCACCCAAATTACCAGCAACCCTAGATGATGCTGTAGCTAAATTATTTAATGGACCAATTGGTGTCTTTAGCTTAGCCGCAGTTTCAGGACCAAATGTTTTATCTAATCCTCTTGAAACCATTCCTCCGCCACGACCACCCATTCCGCCAAAGCCCATCATAGATCCAACTATAGATGAACCCATAGATATTGCTGATCCCAATCCACCACCTATTTGGTTTCCTATCATCTGACCGCCTAAACCAACTGCAAGACCGCCAAGCATTGGTCTTACAAATCCGCCACGGCGAACATCAACTGCTCCTTCTTGTAAACCTAATGTTTGATCTAAATTATATCCAGCATTCATTAGGGCAAGAGCTCCAGCATTTCCACGAGTTGCTGTCTTTGTTACAACAGACTCTCCTGGTTCAAGTAGGGCTGGTATTGTGTCTCCGCCACCATATCCTGGAAGATTTGTTACACCCTTCTGATGCCTTCCAACATTCTTTGCAAAGTTAGTTGGATCGCTGGCATGCAAGAACATCTCGTCTTGTGTCCCTCTAAATTCAGTATTAGGAATAACTATTTTATTTCCGCTTGCATCTGTTAATCTAATTACTTTATAAGAGGTACTTCTTCTTGATAAATTTGTATTTATTGGACTCTTTGAGCTAAACTGTTTCCAAAGTGAAAGTATCTCTTTATCGCCCTTAAACGCCATTCCAATTACTTTATTGGATTCTGTCCAATAAGGATTTGTAGCGTCACCTATAAATTCTTTAGCTGAAACTTTATTAACATAATTTGTAGAAATTTGTCCCAGTAGTTCGTCAGCTTGTCTTGGGCTTATCTTGCCACTTCTAACAAGTGCTTTTATGAAGGCATCTGTGCCACCTCTAACGACACCGTTACCTGCTGCCAATATTGATTGTAGGTAGGGGCCTGTAGGCATTGTGCCTGCTGTTAAAAGAGCATTAGCGCTCTCTCTTGTATATCCTGGAATTTCTTTACCATATACTCCAGACACACTCTTAAACTTATATGCACCTTGTTTTGCTCTAGATGATAGCAAGCCTATCTTTTGAGCTACGGCTTTTCCTAAAACTAATCCAGCTCCAACGATTCCTCTAGCATATTTTTGAACTCCAACCACACCGTTTGAAAGTTTTTTAGGAACTGTTGTTTCAATATTATATCCAGCACCAGATGTTCTAACCCCAAGTGCTCCTGCTACTTTATTTATAAAATCTCTAGTCTTACCCTTTTTGAAAAGCTCTCTCATATTAGATTTACCGCTAGCATCTACTACTGGTTGATTTAATGTAGGAACCATAGTTGGATTAATTGTTCTACCCATTGCCGCCGCCTGAGTTCCAACTGCTGAAGCAATCATTCTTTCTGTTTCTAAGTTAAGGGCAATTATTTTTGCCTTTGCTGCTTCTACAGTCATTTTGCCTGCACGTAATTCGGCAACAATCATTGCAGATTCTCTTGCAGCATTATCTGTCAGCTTAGATACAACTGGCAAAATATCATCGAACTGCATCATGAAATCTTTACTTACAACACCCGTAGCAACAATTTGTTTCTTTAACGCCTCTATTTCTGCCTTTGACTGCATTGCAAGTGTTGCCATCATTGCATGCCATCTTGCAGCTTCTCCAGAAACTATACCAGTTGAAACTCCGCCAACTGTTGTTAAGCCAGGAACATTTGGCAATTGATCATTCATGTAAATCTGTGGATTTTGACCAATCTTCTGATTAACTGGACCAGATCCTGGAACCATTCCAAACATAGTTTGTGCAAGTCTTTCCTGCTCTGTCATTCCAGATCTTGGAACCATATGAGAACTTGCCCTACTTCCCATAGGACCCGCTAGTGGGTGTTGTGGATTAACTACTCTTTGTCCGCCTGCTCCAACAACTAAATTACCAGCCATTGTTGTTACTGCTGGATTTACAGACATTGACCCAGCCTTGGCCTTTTGTTCTAATAGTGCAAACTCATCCAATAAATTTCTTAATGCTTGTTGTAATACTGCTGCTGCTTTAGCATCACTATAAAATGATTGTTCAACTAATCTACCAGCTTTTTCTGCCGCCAACATTTCTGGTGTTAGATATTTCCAGCCTTCTCCACCCTTTAGGAATGCCTTCATGTGGAAAGCTCCCTTTAATAAATATCCAAAGAAGTTTGCAAGTACACCAGTTAACATAATTACTGGACCGATGATTGCTGTGATTCCACCTGCTAAAGCTAATATTTGTTTTACTGGACCTGGCAAATTATTTGCAAATTGAACTACTTTGTCAATTACTTGAATAAGCACTGTATTAATAGTTAAAAACTGTTCGCCTACTTCTGCTAGAGAAGCTCTTAGGCTTTCTATTGCTCTACGATATTTACCAGAAGCAGATTCTGTTACGGCTGCTAATTCTCGATCAGCTACTGAAGCTAAATCCGAAGAGGATGCTTTCATTAAATCTAAAACTTGCAAGGTCTGAGATCCTTGACGACCTAAGTTTTCAAACAAAGCATTCAGTCTTGAGAATTGAAACTTACCAAACAACTGCTCAATAGCCTGTTGTTTTTGTAGAGGATCTAAATTATCTAGTGCCCCTTGTAATGCCATTAATGTGCCAGTTAAATTACCAGCGTTATTATTTACAATTCCTAAAAGATCTATACCTAGAGCTTGAAATTTACCTACTGCAACGTCTGTTGGGTTAATTAAAGAGGCAAGTGCTGACTTTAGAGCGTTTGCACCCTCTGATGCATTAATACCGCCTTCACGCATAGCAGTTAAATAAAGTGCTAAGTCTTGTACGCTTCCGCCCAATCCTTGAATTACTGGACCAGCTTTTGGAATAGCTTCCACTAAATCATTAAGAGTTGTAGAAGTTTGGTTTTCAACTGCGTTAAGGAAGTTAATAGATTCAGATAATTGATCTGTGTTTTGTTTAAACGCTGACTGAATAGCTAAAGTTGCCTTCATAGCCTCTTGACGATCTACTTCACCAAGTACTGCTAATCTTGTTGTTTCCTTAATAGATCCTAAAAGCTCGTCACCAGTTTTACCAGTTGCTGCAATATCAGCGGCTAAACCAATTGTTTCTTTAAATGAAACACCCATTGCTGAAGAAATTTCTTTTGCAGTAGCAGATACTTCATCTCTGACTCTGCCCAATTCTGCTGCTGATGTTCCTGCAACATCTCCATAAACCTTAGTTAAACGAACTAACTCTTGATCAGCTTCTCTAAATGCTTTAGCTGCTTGTGCTCCAAATGCTACAAGCGGAACTGTTAAGCCAACAGTTAACTGGCGACCAGCCCACTGAGTATTCTTACCCCAGTTAATAAGTTGTCCAGCGCCATCCTGGATAACCTTGTTCATGATTTGTAGCTCTTGTCTTGCTATTGCTGTCTTGTTTTTTATTTCATCCAGACCTCGTGGAACATGCACATTGAATTGCATTAGTCCCTGTGCGTTTCTGCCTAGTGGTTGTAATATCGAGTTCTGTAAAGCTACTTGCTGTTTTGCTAAGTCTCTTATAAGACCGCCAGATGTTCTAGCATGGTCTCTAAATGTATTAAAATATTGACTTAATTTTAGCTTTCCGCCATCAAGATTTTTACCAAATTTTTCTACATCTGATTGGAGACTTACAAAGTGTGTTGAGAATTGACCAGTGCTTCTTAATGTATCCGCAAATGATCTATTCATGACGGCAATTTGATTTGCCATCATCTTATTGGAGTTAGCTAATTGTTCCTGTAATTTAGATAGGCTGGCAGTAACCTTATGCACATCGGCAATAAGAGCTGAGAAGTCGGCATTAGCGACTATTCGGGTACTGATTGTTTCGTCAGCCATTTATATTCAAACTACTCCCTTGAGTATCCTAGTCCTTCACCAATTCCAAAACCAGCTTGTGCTGCGAATCTTCCTTGTAGCGAAACAACGTCGTTGCTAGTAGCATTTATTCCTGCTGCTCTCAACTGTATGTCTTCGAAACTAGAACCCTCCTTTTTATTTTCTTTGTACTCACCTATATCTACTCCCTTTAAAGATGCAAAGAACTTTTTGTCTTCATGATCTTTTTTCTTTAAAGCCTGTAAAGTATTTATAAGCTCTGGCATTGATAAATTTTCTTCCAGTTCATCATAATTTTTCCAATGTCCAAGTAAGAAAACTTCTCCTTCTAAAGCGGCTAAATCTAGTTCTGACCAGCCAGAACCGCTGCCGCTAGTAGGTTTGGGTCGTCAAGTTTAATTCCTCCGCAAACTTCAAGGATGCGGTTCATAGTTGGTACGTCGATAGCATCTTCAAATGCTTCTCTGTCTGCTACTAATTCTGGTAGCTGCTTTTCTAGTGCGATTGCACATGCATCAATTAGGATGTTTAAAGTTTCATCCTCTGTCTGAGACTCTGCTGTCTTCTTAATTGCTATCATGAACTTACGAAGTTCTTTAATTGATAGAGGCTTTAACTTTACTACTGCCCCATTTTGTAGAGTAATTTCTTCTACGTTATATACTGTTGTTGCCAATTTAATCCTCCTAGGATCTACTCTCAATCATTATACTAAAAATAATATACTAATACAACCAGAAAGCCCCCAATTTCTTGGGGGCCTTGGTAATTAATTACTTAATTATACTACCAATACACGGTCAATAATCTTACCGTATTCTTGTCCTTCGTAGCCGCTCATAGCGGTTGGAAGGAGACGGAATGTTACTGGGAATGTAGTTGGGGCTGATCTTGCCAATGTGAAAGCTGATTGCTGCACTGACAAAACACGACGTGCATAATATACACGCTCTGTCTGTGATCCTGCTGCTGTTGGTGCTTGACCAACTGCAATAAGCTGACGCTCTGTTGGTGCGATACCAAGAGCTCCAGCTGCTAGACCTAGAGTGTCCTTCTTTGTATTTCCTGTACCTGATGAAATGATTGTATTGTTTTGTGAAATTGTTGAAGTGTTAGCTGGATCGTCTGGTTGTCCGAATACAACTAGAACGTTCTCTAGTGTACCTTCTGACATTTCAGTTGCGATCATAACCTCCATCGCTGACTTGAACAGCTTTGCTGTATCAAGAAGCTGGTCGACAGTTACTGAATCATATGTTGGATTGTATGTAATCTGCAAACCGTTATTGGTAAAACCTACGTTTCTGTAATAGAAAGTACCAGAGTCAACTGCGTTAAGTGTAGTTGTATAGGATGTTCCTGTAGCAAATGCACCTGCGTTTGTTGTACCTGGCTCTGAGTTCTCGTATGTTGCGTATCCTGCTGATGTTGAATCGATATTCGAAATAAACAATGGGGATGCACCTACGAGAATGTTTTTAGCATTACCTGCGTTTTGTGCCATATTGTGTTTCCACCTCCTGGAATTCTTTGGTTATTAAATTGTAAATCTAAAAATCTTGGCTGGCTAGGCCTCTTCCCTCTTGGTACAATTTTAGTCCATTAAGAGTAAAAAGGCAAACCCCTAGAGGAATCTACCTTGACCGTCTGTAATTCGAGAATATTTAATTTCTAAAATGACCTCGGCGGCAAAGAAACCTTGAAGCTCTTCTGATGGAGCAGTTGGAGAGATATCTGCCACCCATATAGTATGAAACTTAAACTTGTCAGATAGGCCAGACCACTTATTGATATCTTTAGCCGATTCATCCATACGTCTAAATTCATCAGTTAGGTAGTTTCTAATCTCATTAATATCAGAAACTGAAGTTGAATATAGAGTAAGCATAATTTGCTCACAACATATTAGCCAGTTATCCTCATAAGACATTCCTATCTTGTCATAGACTATATGCTTCTTGCCGCTCAAGAATTGATTCATTTCTGCCGCCTGTTGAACTGGAATGATTGGAACTATATTTTCATTTAAATTATCACTCCAGTAGTCATTCTCATCAAATATGTTTCTTGAGGCAAGCTGGTCCCAAAGGTACTTCCTTAGTTCTAGCATTGCATCTAATTTATAATTAGCTGTCACATTGCACCTCCAAATGATAGGGTGAGGGCTGCATCAGCCTGAGACCTAATAGTGTTTGGTGAAAAAGAATATTGAACTTTTTTAATATTAGATGGGACAGCGAGTGCTTTTGTCATACTAGAATTAAATATTTTTTGAAATCCAGATCTCTTGATTGATTCGTTTACTAGTCTTCCGCTAAAAAATCTTGAATAAGCTAATGAGAATTGATTACGTGCTCCTGATCCGCCAGGTCTTTTTACTGTAACCGAAGCGCCTTTGGGCATGAATACAGTTTCTCCATTATATTCAAACACTAATCTATCTGAATTTTTTGGACGGATAACTAAAGGCTTACCTTGCTCCATTACTTCTGCTTTATTCATAAACATATGGCGTCTCTTACCTTTAGGCGCTGGAACCATAGATCTAGAAGGAAGAAATTCATAATTCATTCTAAACGATAATCCCTGCTCAGATATTTTATTTAATTTAAAAAGTCTTGCAGATTTATTTCCTGTTCTTTTCCACTCATATACGTGATGTAAAGATTTGGGTCTAGTTCTAGCAAGGGCATCTATGTAGGCTCCAAAATCTGCATCTATCTGATCAAATATAATTTTTGTAAATGCTCCCTGAAATGCCTTATTTGTTGTAAGCTTAGCAATCACTGCTGCTTCATAATATACAAATGCTGACACCTGAGCTACTGTGCTATCTTTTAATGGTCCGTTTTGATTAGCATACATCATTCCCTCTAGTCCGCTGGATGCCTGAATCAACATTGCGCTATTGTCCAATTTGCTGATTCTCCGATCTCTTCATAGATGAGTTGTATGCTATCACACGACCAAATGGGTCTGTGACTGGAGTTGTACCCATAACTTCAAACACTGTTGGAGTTTCTGTTGGGAAATTAATTTCATTCCAGATTACATTACCTTCGTTATCACAGATGTTTGTGACCTTTTCTCTAGCAGTTAATTTTTCTGAAGTTCTAACTTGAATAATTTGATCATTAGTATATTTGTTTGAGAATATCTGCTTGTCACTAGATCTAGTTGTTGCAGAATTGCTTATAACTCCTTTAGCATGACACGGTATAGTTTTATAATATGTCCACTCACGCACAATTGCTCCAGTGTCTGGATCTTGTGTCTCAAACTGTCTATAAACGTCCAGACTCATAGATAATACTGAGTCTATTAAATCGTTCATTATATAATTTCTACCTTTGTAACAAGTACGTACTCTGATAGAAGCTTATCTGCATATGCATTTCCAGTACCAGCATTAGCGTCACTAGTAAACTCAAAGTCCCAGTCAAATGTCGAGATAGTTTTGACATACTTATTTCTCCAGACTGTATCTTTAGCAAAGTAGTCTTTCATTAATTCTATCCCAGCCAATTCAACTTCGTCTGGAACCTTTTCCCATCCAAATCTACCCTGAACCTTATATGGAATTCCAGATTTAAAAACTCCATTACCATAATCATTAATGCTTGGAGGGACCATACCGTTTGCTGTATAAACTGTATTGTCTAACATGTTTGCACGATTAATTTTGATTCCATATCCAGTTGGAGTTATTTCTATTGGATAGTTCCAATTATCAATTTCATTAATTGTGTCTAGTAAAAGTACGTCTCTAGCATAAAGCTCATGCAATGTGTCAATTTTTGATGGCAATGGCAATATGTCTGAGTCGTATCCGTAAACAACTACAACGTCGTCATATAGATAAAAACTTTGCCCAGTATACTGTTCTATTTGTTTTCTAGCATACCTTTCAGCCTTAATAAGTTCTTTGTAAGAACGATAATTTGGATCTGAAGGATCTGTGCTAAATCCAAGATCCTGTACGTGGTTAAAATCTACATATGGAGTTACAACATATACTTCATCTACCCTAATTACATTTGTTGCGCCTATTGCGTATTCCCACTGAAGTCTAAGAGTTCTATTTCTATCTGTATATTGATATGGTATATACACTGTATATGTTCCAGGATTATTTTCATCCGCCACCGATGTTAATATTGTTAAAAGGTGAGTAGGGTTAATAGCTGGATTAATTGCAGGATCATTAGTTACATCATAAAGTTTTACAACAGGAGTAGTGTCTGGTGTAGTAATATCACCATTCCAAAAAACCTGATGTGTTATTGGGGACTGCGTCCTGATTAATACCTCTGCCATTTTATAGGCTTAGATTAGTTGTAATACTCCTGGACTTCCTTTGGAGTTGCTAATCTAAAGCCCTCCTCCTTATCAAAAATTTCTTGAGCCTTGTCTTTATTCATTGCTACAAACGGGTGATCTTTTGTAAATGTATGACCCATAATATCATATCTAAAGTTTGCTCTGGTCATTCTTACTAATACTGTGTCTGCTGGCTGTTCCGCCTTTGGATCAAACTTAGGTAATACTTCTACTGCCATATCGTCTTCGTCTTCTTCCATCTTCTCAATGGTCTTGTTATATACAGACCAAGTTACGCCCTCTTCTGCGAGTGCTGCAATTATGTCGGCTTTATTTTTTAGGCCTTCAGTTTCGACTGCAAAGTCTTCTGCAATCTTTTTTAATTCAGATACCTTCAATGTCTCAAATGACATATATATCTCCTAATTCTACTCAAATCAATTATAGCATTACTAAATTAAAATGAAAAGCCCCCAAAAATTAATTCGGGGGCCTTTCTTACGGGTTAATTCCTAATTAGGAAGCTACCTTAACGTTCTTAACAACTACCCAAGCATCTGCTTGCTCGATCTGGACGCCAACACGAGTATACATTGTGTACTCAATTGAGTCCTTACGTGGCCAGAAGAAACGGTAAACTGTAACATCACGCTTGATACCAATAACAACGTTATTTGGGAATGTCAAGTGGATATCTCCATGGTTACCTGTCTCGCCTGTGTAATCGCCATCTTGTGCTTCAGGAAGTAGTGGAACTTCAACAATCGGAATACCGAATGCGAATGGAGCCACATAACCTGCTGGACCACCTAGAGGCTGTACACCTTGTCCACGGATTACGCTTGAAGCGATATCCTGTGGGATAGTGTTGTTTGTTCCAATGCTGTTAGCATATAGGAAATCTTGGATAAGGTTTGAACCTGCCAAGAAGCGAAGGTCTGCACGACGTTGCTTGTACTTACGTGGAAGAGCCTTAAGAGCGCTGTTAAATACAGCACGGCTTACTGCAGCTCCTGCAGCATCGACAACGTGACCGTTTGCCTTTGCCTTCTTAACTACACCGTCAAATGCGCTGTAAAGCGGATCTGTACCTGCAGCATTACCATTAAGAACAACATCTTCAATGTCGTTACCTGCTTGTGTTGCCATCATTCTGGCAATATGATCTTCAAGATCAGCACCCTCAATATTGTCTTCTAGAGACTCAGTTGAAAGTTCCCAATCTAGACGAAGCTTCTTTGTTGAAAGAGAGATCTTTGAGAAAGTAACGGCTGCGTTTGTTGCAGTGTTATCTCCTTCAGTTGCAAGTCTCATAAGCTTCTCGCCTACTGACATACGATCAATCTCTGTTGTATCTGCTCTCATTCGGACAGTACGTGCGACCTTTCCAATTACGGTTGCGTCGAACATGTAGTCTAGGAAGCGGGCAGATTGTTCTGGGTTTAGAAGACCACCGTTTCCGTTTTCGGAAGCACGGTGTACACCAGTTCCACCAGTTGTGGAAGCAAATGTACCTGTTGCAGTTGTACCTGCAGCAATTGTCTTTTCTAATGTTTCATTACTCATTTTATATTTTCACCTACCTTTTTTAGTTAAAAATTTCATTCACGGAACCGAGGAAAGAACCGTTCCACTTTGATTTTTTGATTGTTACTTCCTGAGACCCGCCAAGGTCCGAGGACTTCTTAATTGCAGTCTCTGATTCTACTGCATCGACACGCTTTTCTACGCCATCAATCGTGTTCTTGATATCTTCTACAGCCTTTGAAAGTGCTGCATGTTGTTCTGCCAATTCTGAAATTCGGCCATCGACGCTCTTGCTGAATGTTTCAACTGTATCTTTAATAGCTGAAACTTGAGCAGCATTTGCTTCTGAAGCCTTGTTTAGTGTATCCGAGAAAAAGCCTTTAAGATCGCCTAGCATCTTTGCAAAATCAGGTTCATCAACCATAACTTCTGATACGTCGGCTGCTTTTTCTAGAACTTCGGCAGAAGCGTCTGCTACTGCATCTGCAGGAGCTTCTTCAACAGCTGGTGCTTCCTCTGCGGGAGCAACTGCTGCTGTGTCTTCTACGGCTGCTTCTGGTGCTACTGCATCTTCTGCAACTACGTTTTCTGTATTCTCTGACACTTCTTTACCTCCTTCTATGTCTGCCTGTTTTGCAATTTGTGTTTCAGGCATGGACAATCTTGACTTTTTGTGTAAATCAAGAATCTTATCTATTTCTTTTGCTTTGTTAACATCGTTTGACTCTACCCAACCGATCAATGTTGCAGGCTTACCTGTAACTGGGGAATCATAAGATGATTCTGTTGATACAAATACTGAATCACTGTCTGCACAGTAAAAAATATTTTCTGCTACAACTTCTGTTGCCATTCCTTTAAATACTAGCTGACCGTTCATCTTCTGAACAGACAAGATGTTGCATAGCTCATTTGCTGGTGAGTCAACTACTGACAACTCCATCAATGAGTATTCTTTAATAAAGCGAACTGTTTTACCAGTTGACTTGTTAACTTCGTTTTCTGAATCTACAATCTTTCCGCCGATTGAGAATCCTGCTAGAGTACCATCAAGAATCTTTTCCCAAGTATCTTGTGCACCCTTTGAAATGTATGCATCTACATAAACGCCATTGTAAAATTCTTTTGTTGCTGGGTCATAAAATGTTTCTGGTCTAAATGAAACCATCTTACCAACTGCATTTGATCCATGCATCTCACGTATGTTGCCACGGAAATTTTCAAATGCTTTTAGACTTGCTTCTGCTGAAACAACGTCGCCTGTTTGATCTAAGTTATCGAGTGTCGCAAAACCAGAGACGGTGCGCTTTTCACGATTGACTTTAGTGAATGGCACAGATAAACTGATGTTATCGCCATGTGAAGACCACAAAGATTTTTCAATATTCATATGCTTAATTTTATAGCGTTATTCACTATAACGCAAATAATGGTTGAGTAGGGCTAGTCGACTTGTCGTCCGTCGCCCTGAGCATTTCTGCCTTCCCCAGAAATATCTGGTGAATTTGCAGACCTTTCGGAATCTCTAGTTCTAGTTTGGCCAGCCTGTGCCCTAACTTCTGCCTGGGCCTGTGGCTTTAATTCTACAACTTTATCTCCACCTTCAAGTGGGACCATGCCCATTCTAATTCTAATTTCATTAGGGGTAACTACCTGCATTCTTAAATATCTCTCATCGATCTTAGATTGAGTATCTTCATCGGTTAGGGTCAATTCATTGAATTTAAGTAATAGGGCATCGGTCATTTCCTGAATAATCTTATTTAATTTCTTTTCTAAATTCATTTGAGCTGGACGACATACTTGCTCTCTAAATGTCTTATCGGCATCTCTTGCCACCGCCAAATTAACTCCTTCTGGAGTTCCAATTTTATTAATTGGTACACGGTGAGATAATAGAATTTCATCTCTATTAGATTTACGATACACGTTAAATGAAGACTCTTGAGTTCCTGCCTCAATTGGCTCCATCTTAAATTCAACCTTTGAGTCTGGTGAATCTGGTGGAAGAGGGATATATAAAGATCTATGATTCTTGCCTCTTAGTCCAACCTGGAAGAACTCTAGAAGCTTACGCTCTGATTCTGTAGATAACTTAGCACCCTTTACAGTGATAATATATCTTGGGACCGCCTTGTTTTCGAAGTAGTCAAGGTTGTACTTGCCAGCGAATTCGTTTCCTGCCATTGCATTCTGTGATGCAATAATATCTGGGATACCATAATAGTTATTTGTTGGAGTATACTTCTTTAAATGAATAATCTCATTTGGTCTTTCTAGTCCGCCATCAATCGGATTTGGTGTGTCTTGATCTCCAAAGTTACGGAAATAAACAGCTTTGCCATAAAGCAATTGAATAAAGCCATCACGCAAACGGCGAACTCGCATAGTCTTTGCTGGTATATGTCCGATATATCCAATCTTACCTGCTGAGGTTCTACCAATTTCAAGGTAGCCATTACCTGTGGCCTCAACATCTGTGTAGGCCTTGATTAAAGTTTCAGTAAATGTTTCTTCTTCATTGCATTCCTCTAGCCAATCATATAAATCTTGGCGAAGTCGATTTAGTTTACGACGTGCACGTTCCAGTGCTTTATCGTCTGTAATGTTATCAAACGCTTCTTGTGTTTTTCTTGTCTCAACAAAGTCGTGGCCTAAGCCAACGATATTGGAAACTTTAGCATTAATTGCTGCATAGTTGTATGGTGAAATTTCATAAATCTGTGAAAGATAATCTAAGTTATATGGTGGCTCAATAAGATCAAACATTGCGTAGCCAGTAATAGCTTGTGCAAGGAGGTTCTGTTGTGTTTCTGTTCCGTCAATTCCTTGGAAACGCTTTTGCAAATCTCTGTTCATCTTGCGACGGAATGAAGCGCCTAATCCAGACACCTTTGTTAAATCTTCTCCCTGAATTTTAAATGGGTCATTGCTCTTTGATTCCACTGGGGTATTAAATCTCATCCAATCTGCAACATTGGAAATTGATACTTCTTCTCCGCCTTCATCATCAATAAACTCTATCATCTTGTCCCCCCATTTTTAAGAGCCTTCATCTGGTCTTTATATTCACCAATATCCAAAGGATCTGGTGTGAGTCCCCACTTTAATCTTGTTTGCTGTTCTTCAAATTCTTCGTCGTTGATTTTTCGTTTACCCATAAGAAATTTAGGCCCGCCCTCATATATACCGTATGAGCGAACTTCTCTAGCCAAAGCATCGATTCTGGATCTATTTCCTTTTTTGGACGTGATCGAAAGAAAGTTTCCATCATCATCTCCTATCCAGCGTCCGTCTGGCATTTCCCAGACATATACTCCAAGAGTTGTTTCGTCCTCATTGAACTTGGCGCCCATTCTTTTAATATCCATAGGTTTTTATTTTACCATTCTTTACTATCTAAGTCCAGCTTTTTGTCAAGGTAGGTGACAAATTTATACGCTTTGCACCACAACCCAGTCATTATCATAATATACTGGAGCTAATTCTGTCATGTCTATGACTGGATCGGTGGTTGAAGAAGACGGTCTTCCACAATATAAATCGAAATGGGTATCTACCATTTCCTCAGTAAGAGATCTATTATATATTGCAATATTGTTATATAGATTATCTGGTCCGCCTGAAGTTTCATAATTAAATTGAAGGGATCCAGTTACTGATGCTGAAAATACTAAAACAATATGATGTGGCTCTCCTGCCACCAGGAAATTGCTTATATTGGTCTGTGAGGTCTTATCTACCCCATTGACGTAAACCTTGCTTATAGAGGCCTTAGAGACCGTTCCAGACCCATTCCAGGCGTACTTGGTGCTGGTTGTTGTATCATAGAATAAAGTATTTGCTCCAGTTGTTTTAGGAGTAAAAAACATCTCTACTGTATTTATATCTAATTCAGTATTGATATCAAATCCATATCCTGAAGCAGGCCTAATTCCATTATTATAATGTCTAAGAAGCGGGGAATAATTTAAAGACCCTATGGCAAATTGATCATCTGACTCAATATAGCTATTAAAGTTATCGGCATATATTCTAGTCTGGCTATAAAACTTAATTGAGAAATGCGATAGTCTTGGCAAGAATTTGCTAGCATCTGTAGTAGTCATGGTAATTCTAATATATAGAAGCCCATTTGTATCAAAGCTTCCTTTTTTATATTGTGGAATTGCCTCTCCATTTACGCAAGGAAGGTATATTGTTCCGTCTATACTGGTTTCAACTGATATGCCTAATTCATTCCGCCACTCAATTTTAGAGTTTGTGAATCCTGACTCCGTTGGAACAAATAAAAAGTCATTGATAGTAAAAGACTTCGACTGGGCTGTATCTGTTGGAATAAATCCTATATATTTACCCTTATCATCATAGTATGTATTTGATTCTATAAAGCTATCCCATGTAGCATCTACTCCATAGGTATAGCTGAAATCTATTCTATTTGTTCTATCTGAACATGAAAATAATGTTCCTTCTTCTGGGTTCACTACATGTATTGGCTGTATGTAATAATTGGCATCATTGTAATGTCTTGTAATTGCCGCTGAATTTAATCCATATCGATATACTGCTGGAGCATCTACTATAAAAGAATCTTCAGAGTCAGATGTTGGACCTATCTGTAGGTCAAATGCTGTATTTGTAAATTTAAAATTAGGATCTAGAGTTTTAGTTGCAACCTGAGTTCCGTCAATATATAGAGAAATAGAATTTACTGAATATATACCTACGACATGTATTGTTTTCTTAGTATATGTTACTGCCCACCTAATTTGTTCTGTGCCTGAAGCCTTAAATACTACATCGCCCTTTTCCCAATATAATCCTATGCCATCTGTTGTATCGGCAAATATTGTTGTTTCTGATGATGACTGAATAGATGGACTAATCCATACCTCTAAAGTAAAGTCATTATCTGATGAGTATTTGTTTGCAAGTCCATTTGAAACGCTTGATCCATAAAAATCTTTTGATGTTGGTAAAGTAATATATGCTGTATTAGTTATCCTGGTTCCCGATACCCCGCTTGGAATTAATGGCAACATGTTTGATGCAGGAGAACCAACGTAGGTTCCGTTATTGCCACATCCAGATGAATCTGCTGCGATAACACCAGAGGACTCATCCAGGGGCCAAAAGCCCACTGGAGAGTCCTTGATGACTTTCAGCTGGTAAGACATATTTTATATTATACAGTATTAGTTATCAGATTGCTTATTTGCTTGGTTAAGAAGGGCTACTACCATTTCAGCTGTTTCTCTAGTAGAAATAGCGCTGGCAATATCTTTTGCTGCCGATCTGATATCCAATAGACTTGCTTGTCTTTGAATCTCAAACTTCTTTGAAACATCCGTAATTACACGAAATGTTCCATTGAGGTCTTTAACTACAAAAAAGAGGGTCTCAACTTTTTGAGAGTCATCTTCCTTTACTTCATCTTGCGGTGTAGATTCTTCTACGTTTTCCATATTTTCTGTCATTTTTTCTCCTAGGCTAAGAAGTGCTTAAGTATCGAGGCCGTCGCCAAGATGCACCATGCTATATTAAACCATATAATTGTTGGCAATGTTTTAATTGTTGAAGTAACTATCAATGTCATACTTGAAATCAAAGCAAAGATGAATAGCCACCACCATTGTTTACCGAAAAGCAATCCAGGAAAGATAATACTAATCTTTGTTCCAAATGAGACTGCCTCTATAGTATTTACTTTGTTCCAGTAGGACTTTTGAAAAAATCTTTTACTGACTACTTTAAAATCATTTAACTGCATCATGTCTATCCTCGATCATTTTTAAAACCTGTTGCCAATTAGCAGAAGTTTGTAATGTTAAGTTTTGCTTTATTTTAAAAATCTCATAATTCTTGTTCTCTTCTTCGGAATAAGTATTATTGAACTCTTTTATATAGGGCTCTAAATTAAGTATACCATTTCCCTGCATTACAAACAAGTAGTTTTCTAAGGCAAAAATATTAGTGCCTTCAAAATCTTTATACTCTAAAATATTATTCTTAGATTTAGACAATATTTGTTTTGTGAAGTCTGGCATTTTGTTATTGATTGTAAAATTTTTCCAAAACTCTGTGTCATCCCTATTGGTTACATAATGAAGGTAGATAAAATTTAATATTTCTTCTTGATCTGACCTAAATTTAGCATTAAAATTATTTTTGTCTGGTTCTGTGGCCTTAAGCAGATCTTCTATATTTCCTGGAAGTCTTTTTAAACTTTGAAGGCTTGACAAGATAGAAGTTGCTTCTAGCGGTTCAATGAAAGCTGAAGATAACCCAACAGCGATGCAGTTTTTAATCCAAACATTTTTAAATGACCCTGGATTAAATTCAAAAAATAATCCCTGCCTTGGAGGCTGAACTTCAAATCCAAAATACTCTTCGACTTCTTTTTTTGCTTCCTCTAATGTTATATAAGAAGAATCAAACACATATCCACAACCATATCTGCTTTGTATTGGAATCTGCCACATCCACCCATACTTCATTGCAACAGCGTTAATATGTGAAGTAACTCCCTTTCCCATCTGCTCGTGAGATAGAAAAAATGGAAAAGCTTTATCTGCTGGTAAATGCTCTGAGTAACTTTTCCATTCTGAATTATAGTATTTACCAATTAATAGTCTTTTAAATCCGCTGCAATCAAATACAAAATCTGAATGAACGGCATTGCTTTTGCAATTTATTTTAACGATTTCTTTATTAGAATTTTCTTCAAATGATATTATTTCGTCATCAATATAAAATATACCACGCTCTTCTATAGCTATTTTTTTAAAATATTCTGCGACCAACCTGGCATCAAAATTTAAAGAAAAGTGTGCCAGCCTATCAGAATTTATTGAAAAAGGAAATTTATTATTTTCTGCTAAATTTGAATTAAAGTCAAACTGGTGCTGTTTATTGTTCTTTGCTATAGAGTAAATTATTGCTCTGGAGTTATACTGAGTTACTGGATCTATAAAAGAGTTTAGTGTTGATATGGCTAGGTCTTCATCTGCTGCAAATGAGTTGTAATAGTATCCGCCATCTTTATTCCAGTTGCTAAATTTTGCTGAAACTTTAAGGGTTGCTTCGCAGTTACGAATTAATTCATAAAATGGAATTTTTATAATATCAAGGAAATCTATGAACATTGGGGTGGTGCTTTCTCCAGCTCCCAGTACTCCTATCTCTTCGCTTGCAATAACAGTTACCTTAGAATCTGGGTAAATTTGTTTTGCATATAAAGCGGTAATCCATCCAGCGGTTCCTCCGCCAATAATAACTATATTACTCATAAGACTTCCTATTCCATTTAAAGTTTTTATACCATCCAAATGCTCTTCTTGTTGTATCGAATTCATTTTTAATTGCTATGTCTGTTATTGATTTATCATGTTCAGATTGCCAGTTTTCTCTTTTAAATGGCATAACTTGATATATGGGAGTACCTACTGGGATAATGCCCTCAAAGCCTGATTTTAAAAAGAATGGCAGATTGCCTCTTGCCATTGTCATGTCAGAGTCAACAATACCAGAAAGTGTAGTAAATGGAAGATCAAACCTATTGTGTGGGTGAGATATTAAAATACTATAACCCTTTGGGGTCTGGATATTAAACAATGACTTCCATGCGTAATGATCTTCATCATGACCTGCTGGTGTGGGCAATGTTTTATTTATTCTAGGTCTTTTTTCAATTGGATCTGGTCCAAGTCTCCACTGTAGCTTTGGCCCAAGTTCCGTCTGCTCTACAATAATATCTGTCCATAAAAAGGCAGTGTACCCAGAAGTCATTGCGTCTAAAAATGGCATACATAGCTTTAGCCCATGATTACTTGTGCCATTTCCTATTTTCATATTTCCGCCTACAAACCTTTCAGCATCTCTATACCATTCTGGTATATGCTTTTTAGCAGCATTTGGAATATCTATTAGGTCATTTCCTTGAATTGAAAATTTTATTTTTTTACTCATATCTTATCCTTATATAAAGTATTTGATAAGTGCTCATATACTGTAGGAAGCTCTTTAGAAAGCTCTGACCATTTATTTTTATTTTCAGACCAAATTTGATCTAGATAGTTTATTCTTCCTTGTACATCAATTCCTAGAGAAGCCTGATTAGTATAAACTTCTGTTGCAGAAATAATAGGATAATTTAATCCAGTTGCAACACAACTTAGTCCCGATGCTGGACCTCCGTATTCATTTCTAGATCCCCACTTATTTATATAAAATTTTCTTGCTACTAGATCTAGCGGCGTGGATGCTATGGTATACTCACTATTTATTAATTCTGGGTAATAGGTTTTTCCAGTAGCATTTTTCCAATACTCTGTATCATCCCTTAAAGAAAGAGCATAGTGTAGTGTTACAAAATCTGCAAATAAATTAAACTGCTCAAATGTTACATTGTTGTATGCATCTCTGTCCCACTGTGAAACCTTTTTTCGCTCTAAAGTGGCACACAAATATTCCAAGAACTTATGAACTGTAAAAAGTCCATTACTTTCTAGCGGTTCAATGAAGCCAGCGGCTAATCCTATTGCTACTACATTTTTAACCCATGTTCTTTTATGAATTCCAATTTTAAATTTAACATCTTTAAAGCTCATAGAATCTACGTCTCTATCTGGATTATATGCACTCACATAGTCTGTTTTTAAATAATTTTTAAATTGATTTAAGGCATCTTCTGGCGAAATAAACTTATCACTATACACATATCCAGTACCTATTCTCTTCCATGAAGGAATATTCCACACCCAACCATTTTCTATAGCTGTACATGTAGTATATGGCTCCATCTCTTTATTTTTATCAATATAAGGTATTTGCGTAGCCCATGCTCTATTGTTTGGAATTTTATCAGAATAATCAATCCACTCTTCCTGTAAAGCTTTTCCAATTAATATAGAGTGAAAGCCAGTACAATCTATGAAAAGGTCTGAATATACCTTTTCACCACTATCTAATAAAAGATAGTCAATACCTGAATCGGACAATGACCAATCTTTTACTGTATTTGTTTTAAGGATGACACCTTTTGGTAAACAGAAGTTTTCTCTTAACCATGCTCCAAACATGCTTGCATCAAAATGTAACGCCGATCCAACACTGGAATCAAATAATACGGTTCCGTCTTTATCTTTAAAAATATTAGTAAATTTATTTTCAGGCAGTAGGTGTGAGACTGGGTAGAATGTATCTGTATAGTCTTCTACAGGAGTTTCTGGATTAAACATCTTTTTTACATACCAGTCTTCTGTTTCTCCCATACCCTTTATTGAATCTACAATTGGTCTAGTAAATGGGTAATGAAATGATCCACTTCCCTTTTCATAAAAATCTCTAAATTTAATACTTAATTTATATATTGCATCGCATTCCGCCATAAATTTTTCTTTAGGCAGTCCAATTAACCTAAGCCAGTCATTCATAAAGCCAAGGGTGCTCTCGCCGACACCTACTGTTGGAGTATCTGGACTTTCAATTACAATAACTTCTTTTTCAGGAAATACAGACTTAATTGTTGCAGCAGCCATCCATCCTGCGCTACCTCCACCAACAACTACAACTTTATTAACTATTAAATTCATATTATTGCCTTTTTAATTTCCTTTATAGCTATTTTATTAATTCGTTGTGAATTAAATTTTTCATAAAGATCTTGGAGAGAAGTATTCTTTTTATACCTTTTTATTTCTAATGAACTTTTTACAATATCTTTTAGTGTATCAGTAAAATAAAATTCTATAAAATTAATTTTTTTATCTGTGTCAAACTTTACATAGAATAGGTCGTCCCCCTTATCCAAGGTAAATCTTCCATTATCGTATATAGAGTATGATGGGATTAATGGTCTAAACCAATTTGAAATATTAAATTGTCCTGGTATTAAATGAGCATTATTTAAATTTTTATTTGATAGAAATGGTTGACTTAATGTTATATTTATATCATTTTCTGAAAATAATGATAATGGAACCAAATAATCAAGTATGACATTTTTATCTGAATACTCTCTTACAGATATATAATCTTCTAGATTATTATCTAACCAATCTATAGTTTTATTGCTATTTAATTTTATATCTAGGGTCATAGGGTTAGTAAATGCAAATGTATTCTTTAATAAATTTGTAACAGCTGGGCAGCCTAGCCAATTTACATCATCCTGTACAGGATTTCCTATTTTTTTATGTAAAGAAGACAATACTGGGCTTATAGAAATATCCATCATATAATTCATGTTTTCGGTAAACATGTTATATTTTGACCAGTATACATTTATCATATAATCAGTATATCATTTATATGTGATATAAGTCAATGGGTATGTGAGTGTCCCCACTCAAATTTATTTACCCCTGGCCCTTCATTTACATTTCCAATAAATCTTAATGTATCTTTTATAACATTTTCAATAACCTTATATGATACTTCGATCATATTTGCAATATGAGGAAGGTTTAAATGCTTAAATTCTTCTTTAATTACAATAGGAGACTTTTCAAATAGATCAATATTATTTTCAGAAAAAATAGAAATTACATCTTTATATGTAATAAAATTATTTTTATCTTGCCATGCATCTAAATACATTTCAAGGGCAGAGTCTTTTGCTAGAGCAACCAATCTTGGGGCTAATATGTTATTATTTATCATCCGCTGGCTTTTTCAATAAAGGAAGTCCAGATTCTGGAACTGGTTGTCCCAATAAATTATCTATCACACTTTCTGGCGGAAGCTTGACTAAAAGCAATTCAATTTCATCTGTAGTCAGGCCCAACTTTAACAAAATCTTTGATTTTTCTTCTAAAGCTTCTTTTAATTCTTCTTTTAGTTTAGCAACATCTTCTTCAGAAATTCTTTCAATTTCTGGCTCTGTATCAACATCTTGAATTATCCAAGAATTTTTTTCTTTATTAAAATAACAAATATGAGTTTCTGGATTAAATTCTGGAGCAGGTATTTCTGTAGAATATGCTGGCATTAACCATACACCTGGCTCTAGCGGAGATTCATCTACGCTAGATTCTCCGACAAACTCCATGGTAATAGGGTTGTAAGTATAAGCAATCATAGATTTTCTTTTCTATTATTAATTAAGTTTAGATTAAAACTTAATGCAAAAACGCATTGCTACGTTTCTAGGTCTTAGCTGATCTCCTTCAGCAACTCCGCCAGAAACATCGATGCTTCTTTCTCCAGCAGAATCTCCAAATGGTTCCCATCTGAATTCATTTGATGTTCCCCATCCGAAGTGTGATCCACCCTGAACCTGAGCGTGACCCCATCCGTAAAGGTACCAAGATCTGGTCTGGTGACGGTGTCTAGGCATCATTGCTGCTTGTGCAGAAGCAAATCCTCTACCACTGTCTGCTCCACGACCATCATCAAAACCACGGATAAATTCTCCACGAAGATCTGGGACGTTAAATGTAGTTGAGCCATCACCTCCACCAAAGTTTCCTCCAATTGCTGCGAACAAATCTGCGTACAGAGTACGACTGATTGCTGCACCATTGCAGTGTATGTATCCATTTGGTGTGCTATTTGCTCCCCAGGCAATTACTGTTCCTGCTGGAACAATGCCGCCCAATGAGTTGTTTAATAAGTTGGTTAACGTTGCCATTATGCTATGATTCTCCATCCGTAAGTTGTATTGCTAAACATTAATCTGACAGAAGCATTGTTTATGTTAAACGGCATATCTTCTGCAAGGCCCTGGATTAGCTGTCCATTTCGGGCAATATTTACTGGCGTATTGAATGCTGTACCAGCGATATCTGTTAGAACTATTTCATCTCCAAGTGCTGGTGATGCTGGCAGTGTCAGTGTTAGTCCTGAAGCTGGAACTATAAAGTAATTTCCTGTGCTTTGTACGCCGCTTGTTCTTAGATTTCCACGAGCAACCAGTGTTTGAGAAGTGGTGATAATCGTTGGTCTCATATCAACATATCTCTTAGTTGCTACTGCAAGATCTACTCCAGCAGTTGGGTCTTGAGACACTTGAACTGTAGTTCCACCAGTAATTGTTACTGTGTTAGCATTTAGAGATATTGTTCCATTAAGTGTTGAATCTGCTGCACCAATTGTTACGTTAGTTGT
>Ga0315901_10000935_pt1 | contig 42327 bp, 56 predicted proteins | sample LakEriMetagenome_10_FD_203761 | JGI IMG/M metagenome (GOLD analysis project Ga0315901, IMG submission 203761) | Freshwater fungal communities from buoy surface, Lake Erie, Ohio, United States - Buoy 2 MA116 | ecosystem: Environmental > Aquatic > Freshwater > Lake | place: USA: Lake Erie, Ohio...
CGGGTGGGGTTGTCGGGCATCGCATCCTCCTCGCCGCGATGTGCGGCGTGGGAGGATGTTTACCAGAGGTATCGCGTAGTGTCTATACCCTAGGTATCGCGGAACATGTGTTTTCTGTCACCTCGTGCGACGGGTGCCTTCAGATGCCGCCAGCAGTGTCATGATTGCGGCCTGTATGTCAGGCGGTGCAAGGGCGATCCTCGACGCCAGATCAGCGGCCTTTGAGCTATCGGCCCCGCTTTCGATCCAGTCCATAGACACCTCGTAATACGTTGCCAGAGCACGCAAGAGGTCGCGTCCTGGCTTCTTTCGGCCGGTTTCCACGGCCGACAGCATGGGGCGCGACCAGCCTATGGCGTCGGCCACGTCTGCTTGCTCAAGGTTGCGGCTTTCACGCAGATGCCGGATGCGCTGGTGGATGTCCATGCGGGGAGCATCGCGCCGCCGAATTGCGCATGGGACACCAATGGAATCATGCCCGATACCTGCGTTACTGAAATGGCTTGCGCCGACGCGATACCTAGGGTAAATCCCGGAGGCATGAGCGAAACCCAATCCCCCGCCGCCGATGCTATCCGCCGCGTCGGCATCCAGACCGTGGCCAAGCACTGCGGTGTGACCTATGCCGCCGCGAGGAAATGGATGCTCACCCAGGTCCCCGCCGAGCGGGTCGCGTCCATCGCGGCCATCTCCGGCCTTCGCCCCCACGACATCCGCCCTGACATCTATGGCCCGAACGACACTGCCGGGATGGAACTCGCATCGTGATCGCATGGTGGCCCCTGTCCCCTGTGATTCGTGGCGCTGCTGCCGTCCTGGCGGACTGGCTTCGCTGGGCGGCGGACTGGCTGCGGGCTTGGGCTCATGGCGCGGAGCATGCTCGCCGATGAGCGCCCCGTCTCTGGCATCTTCTGCCACACACGCCCGCGAGGCCGTCGCGCTCGCCGTGCGGCTGCATGGCCACAAGCGCGGCTGGCACCTGGCTGCGGCCGCGCTGGGCGTGTCGGACCGCACCGCCCGTGCCATCGACGCCGGCGAGACCTCCGGCGCCACCATCGCCGCCGAGCGTGCCTTCGCCGCCCGCATGCAGTTTCGGCGCCAGCGCGCCGCCCAGCTCCGCGCCGAGCTGGCCACCCTCGAGGAACACACGGATGGCGCGAGCCTGGGAAATAGCAGCAGCGGCCTGGGGGTGGCTCGGTGATCGCGCCTGGGATGCAGCTGAGTGGTGCGGAGATCGCGCCCGGCGCATCCGGCGCCGGTGAACACCATGCGCGCGGGAAAGGGAGCGCCCGCGCGACAGGCAGCGGCGCCGGGGTCTCCTCCCCTGTGCTACCGGCGCCGCTGCCGCCCCGCCTCTGGGCGAAGGGCTTCACCTTTCGCCAGACGGACTACGCCCGCGCCCGCATCGCCGCGGCGCTCACCATCACCGTGCCGGCCGACGAAGCCGCACAGATGGCCAGCGACTATGCGCGGCTCAGCCTGATCGCGCTCGCCCGCCGCTACGGCTACGCGCCCGAGGTGGTGCGCCGGACGCTGGTGAGCGCCGGCGTCGCCATCCGCCCGAAGGGGCGCCCGCGCAAATGAGCCTCGCGCACGCCTTCGCGCTCTACTTCGCCGTGTGCACGCCGGCCTCGGCTGAGCTGTGCAAGGAGGGCACCGTCTGGGCGCGCTCCTGCGCCGCCGCCGAGGCATCCATCCGTGACGCGCTCCGGCCCGACCAGGCGCTGAACATCTGGGGCTGCGAGCCCCTCGTCTCCACCGCAACCCCAGACCGGAGGCCGTAATGGCCGATAAGCCCAACAGCATCGCACCGAACGATTTCCTCGCTGCAATCGTCGAGCTTGATGACCTGACGCGCGGCAAGGATCGCTCCGTCGCCAAGCTGCGCACCGTCCGCCAGCGTATGGAAAAGCAGGGCACCGACATGCCCGCGTTGGACCTCGCGCTGTCCCTTCGCAAGCTGGGCACCGTTGAGGCCGAGATGCGGCTGCGCAATGCGCTGCGCTATGCCCGCTGGCTCAGCATGGAGATCGGCGAGCAGGGCACTCTGTTCAGCGATGACGCGGACCTGCCTGCCGGCAAGGCTGTGGAGCAGTACAGCGAAGCCCGCATCTTCGACGAAGGCTACAAGGCTGGCGTGGCGGGGCGCAGCGCGAGCGACCACCGCCATCCGCAGGGCACGCCGGCCGCCATGGCGTTCTGGAACGGCTGGAAGGACGGCCAGGCGTTCCTGGCCGAGCAGCTCGGCCGTCCCGCCGAGGAAGGCGAGACGCTGAAGCCTGCGAAGCGCCAAGGTAAGGCGAAGAGCGGGGCGGCCGCAGCCAGCGGAAAGCCGCGCGGGCGTGGCGGTAGGCGGCGGGGCGCCGCTGCACACGCGGACATCTGAGACCATGGCAGCGCACGGCGAGTGGCGACCCGTCCCGGGGTTCGACGCCTACGAGGTGTCGAGCTTCGGCGCCGTGCGTCGATGTGTTGTCGGGCGGAACGGCCGAAAGCCGGCTCCGCTCAAGCCCTGGATTTCGCGCGTCGGCTACCCGATGGTCACAGTGGTGCTCGGCAAGCAGCGCAAGCACTTCACGATCCACCGCCTTGTCGCCCTGGTGTTTCTGGGGCCGCCGCCAAGCCATCGGCACGTCGTCGCGCACAATGACGGCACAAGGACAAACTGCTGCTCCTCAAACCTTCGTTGGGCGCTGCCTGCCGAGAATCACGCAGACATGCTGATCCACGGCACCCGATGCCAAGGCGAGACGCACGGCTGCGCGAAGCTGACGGCTGAAGCTGTGCGTGATGTCCGCGACGCTGCCCTGGCCGGCGAGCCACAGCGGGCGATCGCGGGGCGGTTCGGTATCCATCAGGCTCAGGTTCATCGCATCGTCCGGCGGAAATCTTGGGCGCATCTAGCGGCTGGTGAGGCCGCATGATGGCCTCGGCATCGCGCAGCCATTCGCTGGCGCTCGATTTGGCGAGTACCTCCGGCTGGTGCGGCGGCGTGCTTGGAACGCGCCCGCGCCACGGCTCCGTCAGCCTGCGCGGCGAGCGGCCGATCGAGCGCTGCGCCGCGCTCCGCCAATGGCTGGACGACTACGAGGCCGTGGCCGGCAAGGTGACGCACCTGGTGCTGGAGGCAGCAATTGTTGGGCAGCACAACGCGCTGGCGACGGTCGAGCTGCTATGGGGCCTCCGCACCACGGCCCTGATGTGGGCCTACGACGGCGAGATAGCGCCGCACATGGTGCAGAGCTTCGCGAGCAGTACGGTGCGCGCGCACATGCTGGGCACCAGCCGCTTCCCGAAAGGCGAAGCTAAGAACGCGGTGATGGAGTGGTGCCGCCGCAAGGGCTTCGACACGGCCAGCCACGACGCTGCGGACGCGATTCTGACGTGGCACTACGCCGAAGCCATCGCCACGGGGAAGCCGCGCGTGGCGCCCGGGATCTTCGCAGGGAGCCCGGCATGAGCCTTCGCCTAGCGGACGCCGCCCTCTTCCTCGCCCAGCAGTGGCCCGTCTTCGCCTGCAACGCGGAGAAGCGCCCCGTCACGCAGCACGGCCTCAAGGACGCCGTGAAGGACGAGGCCGCCGTCCGCGACATGTTCCGCCGCCCTGGCGCCGCGCTTATCGGTGTCCCCACCGGCGAGGCGTCCGGCTTCTTCGTCGTCGATCTCGACGTGAAGGACAGCGCCAACGGCCTCGAGTGGCTCGCCGCCAATGAGCACCGCCTGCCGCGCACCAGGCGGCACAAGACCCGCTCCGGCGGGCTGCATCTGCTGTTCACGATGCCGGCCGAGCGCGCCATCCGGAACAGCGCCTCGAAGATCGCGCCCTGTGTCGATGTCCGTGGCGATGGCGGCTACGTCATCGTGCCGCCCTCGCCTGGCTACGAGATCGCCGACGACACCATGCCTGCCGCGTGCCCCGCATGGCTGCTCGACCTGATCGACCCGCCGCGTGCCCCCGAGCTGCCCCGCGCGCCCCTCCGGCTGCGCGACGACGGCCGGGGCAGCGCCTACGCCATCAAGGCGCTGTCCGAGGAATGCGACGCCATCCTCGCCGCCGGCTTCGGCTCGCAGGAGAGCACGCTCAACGCCGCCGCGCTCAAGCTGGGCGCCCTTGCCGCGGGCGGCGAGATCGACGCCGCCTATGCCCGCGAGGCCCTCATCTCCGCCGGCTGCGGCATGCCATCCCAGCCGGGCCGCGAGCCCTGGACGCACAAGGACGTGCGCGCCAAGGTCGAGCGCGCCTTCAGCGACGGCACCCAGCGCCCGCGCAACGCGCCCCCGCGCTCCGTCACCGTGCATGTCCATGTGCCGCCCGAGGCGCCCTGGCCAGAGCGTGCGCCGGATCACTGGTTCGCCGAGCCGGACATGGATCTGCCGCAGCAGACCGATCCGCTGCCCGCGCCGGCCCAGCGTCAGCAGCTCGCGCAGCCGCAGCAGGCCGTGCGCCCCTTCGAGACGCTCTCCCTCGACGACATCATCAACCTGCCGCCGCCCGAGTGGCTCATCAACGGCGTGTTGACCTTGGCCAGCAACGCCACGCTCGTCGCCGCGCCGCGATCGCTCAAGAGCTTCCTGGCCCTCGATTTCGGCATGTGCATCGCCTACGGCCTCCCGTGGAAGGGCCGCAAGGTCAAGCAGGGCGCGGTGATCTATGTCCTCCGCGAAGGCGTCCGCGGCTTCGGCCGGCGCGTCCGTGCCTGGCGCGCGGTGCATGGGGTCGAGGACCAGTCCGCGCCGTTCTGCCTCATCACCGCGCCGCTCAATCTGGTCGAGCCCACCCACATCGCCCGCCTCGTCGCCACGGCGAAGGCGCAGCTCGAGGCCAACGGCTTCGAGGTGGTCCTTGTGGTGCTCGACACGCTCGCCCGCGTCATGGTCGGCGCCGACGAGAACAGCGCCCAGGACATGGGCAAGGCGGTCCATGGCATCAGCGAGATCAGCACCGAAATCGGCTGCTGCGTGCTCGCCGTCCATCACGCCGGCAAGGACGTTGACCGCGGCGCACGCGGCAGCTCCGCCCTCTTCGGCGGCGTGGACACCGAGCTGCTGCTCACCCGCGAGGGCGAGAGCATCACCATCACCATCACCAAGCAGAAGGACGAAGACGAAGGCGAGCCCATCACACTGAAGGCCAAGAAGGTCGGACTGGACGGCGGCGAACCCACCGAGGACGCCCCGACATCGCTGGTGCTGGTAGAGGCGGACGCTGGGCTCGGGCCCTCCCGTCGGCGAACCGGGCGACTGTCGGCGGATCAGCAGGTGGCTTTCGACATCCTGACGGACGCCCTGGCCTCGCACGGCGAACCCGGACACGAGGGCGCACCGAGCGGCCATAGCAGCATCCCCGAGGCCTGGTGGCGCGAGCGCTTCTACGAGCGCGCGAAGCCCGGTGCCGACACCGCGACCAAGCAGAAGGCGTTTCGACGCGCAGCCGACGCCCTGCTGAAGGACCGCGTGATCGGCATGATGAAGGGGAGGGTCTGGGCATGCTGACCCAGCCGGACCTCTTCCAGCCCGGACATCGCCCGGACATACCCGGACAATTGAGAAAAACAGCCCGGACAATTCGCAATTGTCCGGCTTGTCCGGATCAGCCGGAAAGCGGCGGAATTGCTGGGATACCGCTAAATGTCCGGGACATGTCCGGCATGTCCGGCCCAGGTTCCGGGCTCACGGACATCCCCCCTTTAGGGGGGGATGTCCGGGCGACTGGGGTGTCCTGTCCGGTGTCCGACGAGGTGCTCGTCGAGGGGGTGATTGACCCCGATCGAGCAGAGCGCGCTGCCGCATGGCGTCAGGATCAGGACGAGCGCGCCGCCATCTGCGCAGGGCTGACCTGGCCCGATTGTGTCCGGGCTCTGGTCAAGGCCAAGCGCATGTCTCCCGCCTTGGCCGGCTTCATGGGCGTCGATCTGTGAACCAGGCCGAAGCACGCCGCATGGTCCTGATGGACATGCTCGACCATGCCGCCCGCCGCTCCGAGAGCTGGCACGAGGCAGCGGCCCGCAATCGTGAGGCCCAGCCCATGGCGACCGAGTGGGACCGCACGCGGGAAACCCTGCTCGCCAGCATCGCCAAGCACGACACCGCACATGATCGTTGACAGGAGGCTCGCCCGGATGGCATGCACGCGATGCGACCCCTCCGTGTGCTCCGACACACGGGGCGGCGGATGCGTGGCGGACCGGCGCTGGTATGTCGCCGTGACCACCGCAGGCGGTGAGTTCCTCGCCCGTTCCGAACTGCTCAGCCGGTCCGAAGCCACCGGCCTCTCGTGCTTCCTGCCCCTCGACAAGCCCCGCGTGATCGTCCGGCACAACCGGGCAGGCCGCGAGGTGGCTCGCAAGATCGTCCCCGTTCCGCTGCTGCGCGGCTACCTCTTCGTCCAGTTCGACCCGCGCCGCGATCGCTGGCAATCGATCTACAGCACCCCTGGCCTCGAGCGGCTGCTCGGCATGGACCGCTACCGGCCCGAGCCGATCCCCTGCGCCTTCGTCGAGCGCCTCATGCGCGACGCCAGCGCAACCGGCGTGGTGGCTGAGCCGCGGCGCGCGATGCTGGCGATCGGCGCCGAGGTGACGGTGATCCAGCATCACTGGCTCAGCGGGCAGCAGGGCGAGGTCAAGGACGTGAAGCGCGACCAGGTGCGCATCGCCTTCCGCGGCTTCACCTGGGATGCCTGGATCCCCGCCGAGCTGGTCGAGCAGGTGAACGCCGATCCGGATGGTGAGGACGCATGAGCCGGGTCAAGGCGCTGCGCCCCGCCCTGTCGCAGGCGGACACCAGGGCCGCCGCGCCTGAGCCGAAGGCGGCCGACCCGCACTACAGCTCGCCGGAGCATAGGGCCTGGCGCGACACGGTCATGCGGCGCGCCGGCGGCATGTGTCAGTGGCCTGGCTGCGGCCGGACTGGGGTGCGGCTCTTCGCCGATCACATCGTCGAGCTGCAGGACGGTGGCGCCCCCACCGACCCGGGCAACGGCCAGGCGCTCTGCGGAGCCTGCCATGCCCGCAAGACCGCGGCGGCGAGGGCGAGGCGGCAGAGGGGGTAGGGGGGGGCTCGATCTCTGGGCGACCAGGGGGCTGAACCACACAGGGTCTCAGGCGCGCAACAAACGGGCCGGACAGATATTTTATCAGAGGTGACCGATGCCCAAGGGAGGCCACCGCACCGGCGCTGGCCGGCCGAAGGGGGCGAAGAACAAGCCGAAGGATGCGTACCAGCCGGCGCTCATTCCCCTCGATGGTGCGCCGCCCGGCCCTGACGCAGCGCCTTCGACGCCGACAGAGCGCGACCTCACGCCGCTGGAGTACTTCCTGGCGGTGATGAACAACCCGGCCGAGCCGGCGAAGCGGCGCGACTGGGCGGCGTCGATGGCGGCGCCCTATCTGCACCGCCGGGCGATGGAGGAGATGCCCGGGAAGCGTGAGCAAGCGCAGGCGGCGGCGGAGCAGGAGGCGAGGGGGCAGTATGCGCCGCGCCGGGCGCCGCGGCTGATCGTCAGCAATGGCTGATCTGCCGCAATGGTCCACGGCGTGTCCCGACTGGGAAGAGCGCATCATGGCGGGCCGGTCGCTGCTGCCGCTGCTGCCGCTGTTCCCCGCCTCGGCGGAGGAGGCGCTGCGGATCCTCCGGACGCTGCGGATCGTGGACATCGCGAACCAGCTGACGATCGGCGAGGTGGCGCGGCCCTGGGTGCTGGAGTTCCCCGCGGCGATCTTCGGTGCCTATGACCCGGACAGCGGCCGGCAGCTGATCAACCAGGCGTTCCTGCTGATCAGCAAGAAGAACTGGAAGAGCGGCCTGGCCGCCTCGATCATGCTGACGGCGCTGGTGCTGAACTGGCGGGAATCGGCCGAGTTCCTGATCCTGGCGCCGACGGTGGAGATCGCCGGCAACAGCTTCGGCCCGGCTGCCGACATGGTTCGGGCGAGCCCCGAGCTGAAGAAGCTGCTGCATGTGCGGCCGCACCACCGGACCATCGTGCACCGGACCACCGGCGCGACGCTGAAGGTGGTGGCGGCCGACAGCGACACGGTGTCGGGTAAGAAGGCCACGGCGGTGCTGGTCGAGGAGCTCTGGCTGTTCGGCAAGAAGCCGAACGCCGAGGCGATGCTCCTCGAGGCCACCGGCGGGCTCGCGGCGCGGCCCGAGGGCTTCGTGATCTACATCTCCACGATGTCCGACGAAGCGCCGCAGGGGGTGTTCAAGCAGAAGCTGGCGTACTTCCGGGGGGTGCGTGACGGGCGGATCGTGGATCCGCGGGCGCTGCCGGTGCTTTACGAGTGGCCCGAGCGGGTGCTGCGGTCGAAGGGGTACGAGGACCCGGCGCTCTGGTTCGTGACCAACCCGAACCTGGGCGCCTCGGTCGATGAAGCGTTCCTGGTGCAAAAGCGCCGGGAGGCTGAGGACGCCGGCGAGGCATCGCTGCGCGGCTTCTACGCCAAGCATCTGAACGTCGAGATCGAGTTCGCGCTGCGCGAAGGCGGCTGGGCGGGCGCCAGGCACTGGCCGCAGGCGGCGGACCGGACGCTGACGCTGGAGGAGCTGCTGCGGCGAAGCGAGGTGGTGACGCTGGGGATCGACGGCGGCGGCCTGGACGATCTGCTGGGCTTCGCCGTGCTGGGCCGCGAGCGTGAGACGCGCCGCTGGCTGCTCTGGGTGCGTGCCTGGGCGCATCGCGGGGTGCTCGAGCTCCGCAAGAGCGAGGCGACCCGGCTGGAGGGCTTCGCCGAGGACGGCGACCTGGTGCTGGTCGATGATCTGTCCGAGGCGAACGCGCAGGTGGCCGAGCTGGCGGAGCAGGTGCAGGAATCGGGTCTGCTGGCGAAGGTGGGCGTCGATCTCTGGGGCACGACGGACAGTGTGGATGCGCTGGCGGGTGCCGGGATCGAAGGCGACGACAAGGTTGTCGGCATCCAGCAGGGCTGGCGGCTGAACGGGACGATCAAGGCGATGGAGACGCGGCTGGCGTCGGGCACGCTGGTGCATGCCGGGCAGCCGCTGATGGGCTGGTGCGTGGGGAACGCGAAGGTGGTCCCGCAGGGCAACGCGGTGGCGATCACGAAGGCGGTCGCCGGCACCGCAAAGATTGACCCGCTGATCGCTGCCTTCTGCGCAGGGGCGCTCATGGCACGGAATCCGCCCGCGAAGGGCAACAGCATCTACGAAACACGCGGCATCCGCATCATCTGACGGAGGGGGCATGCCTTCCTGGCACGATACTGTCCTCAGCCGTCCTGCCGCCGAGCGCCCGCTCCGCGATGTCGGGGCGTCGGTGGATTACTCGCTGATCAATAGCCCGGAGCAGCTCGGGCAGGCGTTGCGCATGGGCTCCGAATCGGCGGCCGGCGCGAGCGTCACGCCCGACAGTGCGATCCGGGTGGCGGCGGTCTATCGCTGCGTGGATCTGCGGGCCTCGGCGCTGGCCTGTCTGCCCGTGCATGTGATCGGCGAGGGGGCGGATGGCCAGGTCGGCCGCAAGGTGCCGGGGCATCCGCTCTCGCGCTTGCTGGGCAGCCGGCCGAACCGCCGCCACACGAGCTACGAGTTCCGGCGCCTGCTGGGCGCGCATGTGCTGCTGCGCGGCAATGGCTACGCGCTGAAGGTGCGCTCCGGCCGCCGCATCCTCGAGCTGCTGCCGCTGCACCCCGATCGCGTGCGGGTGGAGGAGATGCCGGACCTTTCCATCCGGTACCACTACACGCGCAAAGACGGCGCGGTGACGATCTTCGACCAGTCGGACATCTTCCACCTCCGCGACCTCTCGACCGATGGCGTGGTGGGGCATTCCAAGATCGCGCTGATGCGCGAGGCGGTGGGCGTGGCGCTGCAGGCCGAGCGGTTCGGCGCGCGCATGTTCCGCAACGGCATGGGGGTTGGTGGTGCGCTGAAGCACCCCGGGCGGCTGGGCGATGCGTCCTATGACCGGCTGCGGGCGGACATGGAAAGCCGCTACGCGGGCGCCGACAACGCGCACCGCTGGATGATCCTCGAAGAGAACATGTCGATCGAGAAGCTGGGCATGACCAGCGAGGACATGCAGTTCCTCGACAGCCGGAAATTCCAGCGCAGCGAGATCGCCATGTTCTTCGGCGTGCCGCCGCACCTCATCGGCGATGTCGAGAAGACCACCAGCTGGGGCAGCGGCATCGAGCAGCAGAACCTCGGCTTCCTGCAGTACACGCTCGGCGGCGACGTGCAGATGTGGGAGCAGGCCATAGAGCGCGACCTGGTGGCCGAGGCCGAGGCCCCGCGCATCTACGTCAAGCTGAACGTCTCCGGCTTCCTGCGCGCCGCCGCGAAGGACCGCGCCGAGTACTTCAGCCGTGCCCTGGGCGCCGGCGGCTCGCCGGCCTGGATGACGCAGAACGAGGTCCGCGCGCTGGACGATCTGCCGCCGGTCCCGGGCGGCGATGAACTGCCCAAGCCGGCGAATACGGCACAGCCCGCGGCGCCTTCGCCGCCAGAGCCGCCGCCCGAGGAAGGAGCCGCGACCCAATGAGCCTGCGCACTCTCCCTGCCATCCAGGCGTTCCAGAAGCCCGAGGGGCTGACCTGGGATGCGCCTGCCGATGCGCTGGCCCGCTGGTCGGGCGCCGTGGCGGCGGCGGACAGCTCCGACCCGGCGGACATCTCGATCTACGACGTGATCGGCGAGGATCCGTGGTCGGGCGGCGGCTGGACCGCGCGCCGCATGGCCGGGGTGCTGCGCGGCGTCGGCAATCGGGACGTGATGGTGAGCATCAACAGCCCCGGCGGCGACGTGTTCGAGGGCATCGCCATCTACAACCTGCTGCGCGAGCACAAGGCCCGGGTGGACATCCGGGTGATGGGCCTCGCGGCCTCCGCCGCCTCGCTCATCGCCATGGCCGGCGACCAGGTGACCATGGGCCGCGGTGCGATGCTGATGGTGCACAATGCCTGGGGCGTGACCGTGGGCAACCGGCACGACATGGAGGCGGCCGTCGCGGTGCTCGAGCCGATCGATGACGCGATGGCGGAGATCTACGCGGCGCGCACCAGCCGGCCGAAGAAGGACATGGCGAAGCTGATGGACGCCGAGACCTGGATGAGTTCCGGGCAGGCGGTCGAAGGCAAGTTCGCCGATGCGGTGATGGATGACGCGCCGGCGCCGGAAGCGCCCGGGGCACGCGCGGAGATCGCGGCCCGTCACCAGCTCGATGTGATTCTCGCGAAGCAGGGCATGCCGCGCAGTGAGCGCCGCAAGCTGCTTCGCGATCTGACCTCCAGCGGCACGCCTGGCGCTGCCGCTGACCCGGCCACGCGCGACGCTGGCCTTTGTGGTGCTGCGGCAGAGCTGCGGCGCCTTCTTGCCAACCTTCGCGGCTAGGAGCCCCGACCCATGACCCATTCGACCAACCGCGCCCGCCTGCTGGGCGGCGCGCCCCGCGGCCTGATGTCCATTCGTGCGGATGCCGGCGCGCCGTCCACGACGGAGATCGCCGGCTTGATCCGTGAGGTGAACACCACCTTCGCGGCCATGAAGGCCTCGCACGAACAGCAGATCGCCGAGCTCAAGAAGGGGCTGGCGGATGCCGTCACCTCCGAGAAGGTGGCGAAGATCGATGCGGCGCTGCTGGACCAGCAGAAGGCGCTCGACGAAGCCAACCGCCGCCTTGCCGCCGTGCAGATCGGCGGCGCCGGTGAGGCCGGTGACACGCCCGAGGCGCGCCAGCACCGCGACGCCTTCGCCTCCTTCGCCCGCCGCGGCGTGGTGCAGGCCGCTGCCACGACCTACAGCGACCCGAATGGCGGCTTCCTGGCCCCGCCGACGCTCGATCTCGCGGTGACGCGGATCCAGTCGCAGATGACCGCGATGCGCCGTCTGGCGCAGGTGCAGGCCATCAGCGCCAGCGCCTATGTCAAGTTCAAGTCGCTGGGCGGCGCCACCTCCGGCTGGGTTGGTGAAACCCAAACCGGCACGGCGCGCGGCGAGACCGCCACGCCGCAGCTGGCCCGCATGGAGTTCACCCCCGGCGAGGTCTACGCCGAGCCCTACGCGACCCAGCAGGCCCTGGACGACATGGCGGTGGATGTTGAGGCCTGGCTGGCCGGCGAAGTCGCCATTGAGTTCGCCGAAGAGGAAGGCTCGAGCTTCCTGACTGGCAACGGCGTCAACAAGCCGCGTGGCCTGCTGGACTACCCGAAAGTCGTGAACAGCGCCTACGCCTGGGGCAGCGTCGGCTACATCAAGAGCGGCGACGCTTCCGCTTTCATCGCCGCCAGTTCCTCCGCCGGCCCGGCCGATTGTTTCGTCGATGCCATCTACACGCTGAAGGCCGGTTATCGCGCCTCCGCGCGCTGGCTGATGAATGACCTGACGGCGGCGCGCGTGCGCAAGTTCCGCGATGGTGACGGCAACTATCTGTGGCAGCAGTCGACCCTCGCCGGCCAGCCCTCGACCTTCATGGGCTATCCGGTCGAGACGGATGACTACATGCCGGACGTGGCCGCCAACGCCTTCCCCGTCGCCTTCGGCGACTTCCGGCAGGCGTACCTGATCGTGGATCGCACCGGTGTGCGGGTGCTGCGCAATCCCTTCAAGTCGAACGGCCAGGTGGCCTTCTACACCACCAAGCGCGTCGGCGGCGGCATCCAGAACTTCGAAGCGGTCAAGCTGATCCGCAACGAAGCCCCCTGATCCTCGGTTGAGCCTTCTGCGGGCCGGCGCGCGCCGGCCCGCTTTACATCCATTCGGAAAGGATCCCCCGCGCCATGCGCGACCAGCTCTCCACCCTCCATGTCCTCAACGCCATCCCGCCCATCGCCGCGCGGACGGACAACACGGCCATCGTGTCGGCCATCATCGACCGCGCCGGCTATGACAGCCTCACCTTCGGCATCGCGGTCGGCACCAACACCGACACGAACGCGACCTTCGCTGTCACGATGGAGCACGGCGACGCCGCGAACCTTTCGGACACGGCGGCGGTCACGGCGGCCGATGTGTCCGGCACGCTGGCCCTGGCCGGCTACACCTTCGCGGATGACGCGGAAAGCCGGAAGGTCGGCTACGTCGGCGCGCGCCGCTATGTGCGCCTGACCATCACGCCCAGCGGCAACGATGCCGGCAACATCTTCATTGCCGCGCTGGCGATCCTGGGCAACCCGGCGAACGCGCCGACGCCGAACCCGCCGGTCTGATCGTCTGGGGGGCGGCTGAAGGGCCGCCCCTGCTGCTGCGTCGCGCGCGGGGTATCGCATGTCCATCCTCACCATCATCACGCCGGCCTCGGCGGCGAATCAGCGGCTCTGCACGCTGGCGGCGGTGAAGGCCGAGCTGGGCATCTCCGGCGCGGGCGAGGATACCGCGCTCGACCTGCTGCGCGATTCCGCCTCCGCCGCAATCGCATCTTGGTGCGGGCGCGTGCTGGCGGAGGAGGTGGTGCAGCAGCTCTGGCGCCCGATCTGCTGGGCGGAGGTGCTGATCCTGCGCCGCCGCCCGGTGACGGCGATCTCCAGCATCACCGAGGATGGCGTCGCGGTGGCGGCCGGCGATCGCGAGCTCGATGCCGATGCCGGCATGCTCTGGCGCCTGTCGAGCGATGCGCGCAGCACCTGGCGCGCCTCGAAGATCGTGGCCAGCTACACCGCCGGCTATCGCGTGCCGGATCAGGCGAGCCCCACGCTGCCGGCCGACATCCAGCGCGCCGCGGTGCTGACCGTGGCGGCGATGTACCACGCGCGCGGCCGGGATCCGTCGCTGCGGTCGGAATCCTCCGAGGGCGTTGCGTCACGTTCTTGGCTCGACCCACGCAGTGGGATGGAGGCGCTGACGCCACAAGCGGCCGGGCTGCTGGCCCCATATCGCGAGGTCTCGGTGTGAGCGGGCTGCGCGGTACCACCGGGCGGCTGCTGGCTGTTTACGGCCGCCCCATGATCTACCAGCGCCGCACCGCCCCGGGCGGCACCTGGCAGCCCGTGACGGTCACGGGCAAGCTGCGCGCATACCGGCCGCAAGAGATTGCGGGTCTCCTCCAGCAGGGCGATGCCGAGGTGGTGATTGGGCCGAGCATTGCGCCCATCGCGGGCGTGCCGACGGCAAATGACCGCATCGTGGTCGATGGCGCGGCCTGGGCGGTGATGGGTGCCACGCCGCGCCATGTTGGTGCCGACATCGATGGCTGGACGCTGCATGTGCGCGGCGGTGCGCGATGAGCAGCGCGGCGGCATACAGCACCATCCGGACCTATCTCGAGGCGCAGTGGTCCACCACGCCGCTGGCCTGGGACAATGAGAAGTTCAGCCAGCCGGACCCGGCCGAGCCAGCCCCCTACGTTTTCGTGCAGATCACGGGCGGTCAGTACGAGCAGATGACGGTCGGCGCAGAGACGCGCACGGCGAACCGCTGGCAGGAAGAGGGCGAGCTGCTGCTGAGCGTGATCGTGCCGATGGGCACCTCGTCGCTACTGGCGCGCCAGATCGCCGATGCGCTCTTCGCGCTGTTCCGTGGCCTCCAGCTCGATGACATCGAGTTTCTGGATGCAAGCATCGGCCTGGGCGTCGCGGCGGAGGATCGCGGCCCGTGGTGGCTGCTGCCCCTGCGAATCAACTGGTTGCGCGGCTGAAGGAGCCTGACATGAGCGAGACTTTCGAGGTTGTGCGCGGCTTCGCGACGCGGACGCGGCGCTTCCTGCCGGGCCAGCAGGTCACGGCGGCGGACCTGGATGGCGGCCTGACAGTGGAGGACTGGGCGCGGCTCGGCTGCCTCCGCGCGCCGGAGAGTAAGGGCAAGGCGGCCAAGATCGTGCCTGCCGAGCCCCCCGCGGACTGAGCTGCACCCCACCATGATCGGAGATCGATGAGATGACGGACACCAATCGCATCCGCCTGACGGGCGTGCGGGAGACCACCCTGGGCACCACGCCCACCACGCCGCGGATGCGCGCGCTGCGGGTGATGAATGACGGGCTGAACTTCGCCGCGCAGTTCGAGAACAGCACCGAGCGCCGCGATGACCGCATGACGGCCGATCCGGTGAAGGTGGGTGAGGAGGCCGGCGGCCCGATCAACGTCGAGTTCCACTTTCCCCGCAGCGACAGCCTTCTGCGCGGCCTTTGGGAAAGCCTGTTCTTCGCGAATGCGGTGAACACCCCCGAGCGCGACAATGACGGCACGGCCGACAGCGTGATCACCGCGGTGACGGCCTCCACCGGCACCGTCACCGTGACCACCGGCGCCGCCTTCGTCATTGGGCACCTGGTGCGCCATACGGGCTTCGGTGTCGCGGCCAACAATGGCCTGTTCCGCGTCACCACCGGCGGCGCCACCAGCTACATCGCGGTATCCCAGGGCCTGCTGGATGAGACGGCGCCGGCGGCGAACGCGCGCGCGAAGGTGGTGGGCTTCCAAGGGGCGAGCGCCGACATCACCGCGACGGCCACGGGCCTCGCCTCCACCGCCCTGAACTTCACCACGCTCGGCTTGGTGGTCGGCCAGTGGATCAAGATCGGCGGCACGGGCGCGGCCTTCCAGTTCAACACCGCGCTGCTGAACACCTGGGTTCGCATCACGGCAATCACGGCGACGGCGCTGACGCTCGACAATCGCCCGGCCGGCTGGACCACGGATGCCGGCACGGGCAAGACGATCCGGGTGTTCTTCGGCGACCGCCTGGTGAACGGCCTGACCACCATCGGCCACTCCTTCGAGAAGGGCTTCATGGGCCAGACCACGCCCACCTACATCGTGCAGCGCGGCATGGTGGTGGACACGGCCGAGTTCAACTTCGTGCGCAAGCAGAAGATCACCGGCACCTTCAATCTCATCGGCATGAATGGCGCGCAGTCGCAGACCTCGCTCGACGCCAGCCCCGATGCGGCGCCGTCCGTGGCCGCCTTCCCGATCATGGCCGGTTCGGCGCATCTGGGGCGGGTGAATGAGGGCGGCGCGCAGCTGACCGCGCCCAACTGGGTCAGCTCGCTGCGGCTGAGCATCGGCAACGCGCTGCGCCGCACCGAAGCGGTGGACGCGATGGCGGCGGTGGACATCGGCGAAGGCGCGTTCAGCGCCTCCGTGGTGGCCGAGACCTACTTCGGCGACAACGCGCTGCTCGCGAAGGCCATTGCCGGCACGCCCACCTCCATAAACTGGCGCGCGCAGGCCGGCAGCCAGGGCGTGGTCTGGGATCTGCCGCGCGCCACCATCATGCCGACGCCGGCGATCGGTGGCGCGGTGAACACCGATGCGATGCTGCCCTGCACCTTCATGGCGTCGCGCGATGACCTCACTGGCGCGCACTTCGCCATGGACATGCTCGAATACGTCGAATGACGCTCCCGGCGTGATGCTGGGAGGCATCGCGCGGTGCGGCGGCTGGCCTTGTGCGGGCTTGGCCAGCCGCCTTCCCCGCAAGCCCGCACCCCCGCATGAGGACTGATCGATGAAGGTCAAGCAGGCGCTGCGCGATCCGCGCGCCGTCGAGGGCGGCGTCTGGGTGCGCCCCGCCCCGGATCACCCCGAGTTCCGCGTCCGCGCCGTCGTGCGCGGCCCGCAATTCCAGCGGAAGCTGCAGGCGCTTGAGGCGTCCTGGCAGCGCGAATTCGGGCCCGGCGGCGTCCCCGCTGAGATCCAGCAGCGCGCGCTCGCGGATCTGCTGTTCGAGCACTGCATCATGGACATCGAGGGCCTCGAAGACTGCACGCGCGAGGAAGCGCAGCACCTCTGCGGCACCTTCGAGGGGCAGCCGCTCTACCTGCACTTCCTCAACGCCGTTGCGCTGGCCGATGCCCGCCGCGCGATCGATGCCGAGGCGGCGGCGGGAAACTCCGGGCCGCCCTCAAAGAGCAGCTGAGCGGCCGGGCGGCGGCGCATGAGATGCTCAGCGAACTGGCACAGGATGGCGATGCCGCCGCCGCTGCGTTGCTGCCGGCGCGCGGTGAGCCCGCGCGGATAGACCGGCGCTGGCGCTGGCTCTGGGATGCCTGGCTGGCGCTGGCGCCGTCGCGGCCGATGGTCTCGGTGGCCATGGCCGGCGTGCTGTCCCTGCCGCTGCCTTGGCCGCTGATCGAGGAATACGCCGATCGGCTGGGCTGCGACGTGGGCGAGCGGATGACGCTGCACGAGGTGCTCGATGCCCTCGATTCCACGCACCGCAAGCATGAGCGCGAGCAGCTGAAGAAGGGCTGACAATGAGCGGCAGGGCCTTCGCGCGGCAGGTGAGCCTGACCTTCTCCGAGGCCGAGCTGTGGCCCCAGGTCCGCGCCCGGTTCGTGGCCTATGCCCGCGCGGACCGCGACCGGCTCATTGCCGCGCGGCAGTTCCCCAGCAGCTTCACCACCTTCGTCAATGGCGCCGAGGGCGCGGACGAGACGACGCTGCGGCCGGATGGGGTGATCCTCTATCGCGGCCAGGCGCTCGGCCTCGCCATCGCCTACGCGCTCGATTTCCTTGTGAAGCGCAGCCCTTTCCTGAGCGGCGACTACTCGCGCAGCTTCATGGTCGGTGTGTCGCGCAGTCAGGCCTTGGGCCGGGCGATTCCGATGCTGCAATTCGACGCGGCAAAGGTTTCCCCGGACGCAACAGAGGCCTTCATCTACTCGCCGCTGCCTTACTCGCGCTTGGTCGATGTCCAGATGATCGGCACGCGCCAGCTGCGATTCCGCGTGGAGCCGGGGCTCTATCAGGACGCGGCGCGGGCCGTGCGGCGTCGCTTCCCGGCGCTGGATGCGCGCCGCGAATACACGATCCAGCACCCCGACCGCGAGCGGCGGGAGGACGGCCGGTGGATCGAGTACCCGGCGCTGCTGATCCGACAGGTGCGGTAGGAGCATAATGGCAACGATCAACGACCTCACCTATGGCGTGCGCGTGCAGGACGGTGCGACGGCGCCGCTGCGGGAGATCGCGCGCGCGGCCGACGCGGCGGGTGCGGCGATCGAGCAGACGGACACGCGCGTCGGCCGGACGAATGCCACCTTCGCGGCGACCGCGGCGCGGCTCGATCCGGTGGAGCGCGCGATCGCGGCGGTGGAGCGCGGCACGCGCAGCCTGAGTGCGGCGATGGAGGCCGCGCAGCGCCAGGCGCAGGCCGAGGGCGTGGCGCAGGAGCGCCTGACGGCGGTGATGCAGGCCGGCGCGCGAGCGAAGGAAGAGGCTGCGCTGCGGGCGGTGCGTGGGCTGACGCAGGAGCAGCAGGCGCTGGCGCTGACCCGCGCGGGCTATGAGCAGCTCGCCATCCAGATCGCCTCGACGGCCACGCGCAGCGAGGCCGGTGTGCGCGCGAGCAATTCGATTGCCGCGGCCAATGACAATGCCCGCGTCAGCTCCGGCCGATTTGGGCAGGCCATGGGTCAGGCCGGATTCCAAATCCAAGATTTCGCGACCCAGGTGAGCATGGGCCAGAACGCCATGGTGGCGTTCAGCACCCAGTTCGCGCAGTTCGCGGGCATCTTCGGTACGGCCGGCGCGCTGGCCGGCGCGGCCGTCACCATCGGTGTCATCGCCGTGCAGCTGCTCGGCGCCGGCGACGCGACCAAGAAGCTCAACGACGCGCTGCGCGGCAGTGAGGAAGGCTACAGCCGGGCGAACACCGCAGCCGAGGCCTGGCTGCGCGGGCTGAGCCAGGAAGGGGAGACGATCCTCCGCCTGACCGCCTACTACGCCAGCCTCGATGAGCAGCGTCGGGCCTATGAGGTCCGCAGCCTCGAGGCGAGCCGGCGGCTCCTCCAGACGGAATCGCTGCGCCTCACCGATGACGCGGCGGGCGGGCTCACTGGGCTCGCGCGCGGCGTGGCCAATGCGGAGGCGCTGGCGGCGTCTCGCCGGGCCCGTGGCCAGGCCGCCGGCGATGTGGATGCCGGCACGCGCGCTGCGGCCGATGCGCTGGCTGCCTTCAACGCGGCGCGGGCCGAGGATCCAGCCCGCGCGCTGGTGGTGCTCGCCGATGCGCTCACCCGCGCCGCTGCGGCTGGCGGGCCGCTCTCTGGCCAGATGCGCACGGTGGTCGAGGAGCTCGACAAGGCGGTACCGGCGGCCGATCGCCTCACCCAGCAGCTCGGCCTCAACGGCGCGCAGCTCGACGCCGTGCGCGGCTCGGCTGGCCAGGCGGCGGGGTCGGTGCAGAACCTGACCACGGCCATCGGCCGCGCTTCCGACGCGCTGCGCGGGCTGCGCCGCATCTCCACCGATGCGCCCTTTGCCGACATCGACCAGGACGCCGCGCGGATCGAAGCGCAGCTCACCGCGCTGCGTCGTGGTGGGATGGAGGCGCTGACCGCGACGCAGCAGCGGCAGGAAGTGGAGCGCGCCGGGGCCGAGGCGAACCGCCGGGTCTATGAGGAGCAGCTGGCATTGCTGCGCCAAACGACGCTGACGCAAGAGCAGGCCGAGGAGCGAGCGGCGGCGGCGGCACAAGCCGCGCAGACCCGGGCGGAGCAGGGCGTGCAGGCCGCCCAGGCGCTGGCGCGCGAGCAGGATCGGCTGCGGCAGGCGACGGCCGGAGCGGGCAGGGAGGTGCGCAGCACGGGTGCGGCCTTCGCCGAAATGCGGGGCATGGAATCGGCCGACGAGATGGCCGGCAACATCATCCGCGGCAACTTCGGCAACGCAGCGCGCCGGCAGGCCGAGCAGGAAGAGCAGGCGCAGCGCCGCGCGGCCGAGGCGATGGAGCGCCAGGCCGAGCAGTCCGCGCAGAACATCTCGCGCTTCCTGAGCGACGGCTTCACCGATGCCTTCCTGAACGGCGAGCGCGGCTTCGCGGGGATGCTGGCCAGCCTTCAGCGGTTGGCGATCGCCACGCCGATCCGCATCGCGACGGAGGCTGCGGTCACGCCGCTGGTAAAGTCGGCGATGGGCTCGATCGAGGGCGCGGGCGGGCTCTCGGAGCTGTTCGGGCTTGCTCAGGCTGGGCGGCAGTTTGCGAGCCTGACGGGCCTCGGCGGTGGCGGCGTCGGGGGCAGCGTCACGGGCCTGTTGCAGACGCAGCTTTTTACGCCGGCTTTCGGGACCGAGGCGCTCACGCTCGGCGGCGCCGCCGGCGGCATCGGTGGCGGCTTCGCCCTTGGCAATTTCGCGGGCAGCCTGACGGCGGGCAACAGCGCCGCGCGGCGGCAGAACAGCCAGATCGGCAGCGGTGTGGGCGCGGTGGCTGGGACGCTGATCGGCGGCCCGCTGGGCGGCCTTGTCGGCGGCGCGGCCGGTGGCGCGATTGGCGGTCTCTTCGGCCCCGGGCGGGCGTTCTCCGGCGGCGACGCCCTCGTCGCGGTGAATGACAACGGAAGCCTCGCGGTCCAGGGATACGCGGGCAAGAACTTCGACCAGAGCGAGCAGCTGCTCGCCCAGGCGCAGCAGCAGGTGGACGCGCTGAACAATGCGCTGTCCGCCGCCGGGCTGCGCTTCGCGGCGGGCGCCTCGCCGGCGGGTGGCTTCGCGGCGGCCATCGGCGGCGGCGAGTCCGGCAATCCGCGCAACCTGATCGAATCCCTGACCCGCTCCGGCGTCACCAGCCTGCGGGCCGACGATTCTCGCGTGCAGGGCGCACTCGATCGCCTGTACGCCAGCGGTGGCGGCTCCATCGAGGCCCAGATCGCTGCGGCAAATGAAGCGGCGAGCTTCGCCGATGCCATAGATGCAATCGCACAAGCGGCGAAGGATGCCGAAGACCCAATCGCGGCCATCAAGCGCAGCTACGAAGAGCAGTTCAAGCTCGCGGGGCGCCTGGGCTTCGGATATGAGGTGCTCGCGGCCGCGCAGCAGAAAGCGATAGATGCGGCCACGGCGCAGAAGCGTGCCGAGGAAGATCGCGCGGCCGCCGCCCGCACCAACGCCGCCCGCGGCATTCTGGATGATCTCACGCTGGGCGGCCTCGGCGGCCTCGATCCCGCAGCGCGTTCGACCGCGGCGCGGCTGAGGCTCGGCGGCGCCCGTGCGGCGCTGGCCGATGGCGCGACCACTGCCGAGCTGGAGGAATTCAGCCGCGTCGTCCGCCAGACGTTGCCGATCATCCAGTCGATCGAAGGCATCACCACCGGCTTCGCCGAACTGGCGCGCGGCGTCGCGGCCGATGCGCTGGCGGCTGCGCCTGGTTCCGATAGCGCGGGGCTGGCCGGCGTCATCAACGCGACCGCGACCATCGGAGACCAGATCTCCGGTGCTGTGGAGTTCGGCGCGGTGAGCACCGTGGCCGAGCTGCGAAACCTGGCAGAACAAGTGGCCCGCCTGGCTGCGCGCATGGATGCGCGCGAAGCCCGGGCAGCGGCGTGAGGAGCCCTACATGACCACTCTTCCCCTGTCCTGGCGCGTGCAGCACACCAGCGACACGCCCGGAACCGGCACGCTGACGCTGAATGCGGCGGCGGCCAATCGCCGCAGCCTGAGCGACGCCACGGGCGGCGTCGCCCAGGCCGTGGGCATGGTGCTGTCCGTGCCGGGCACCAACCAGTACGAGGTCGGTGTCACTACCTACAACGGCGCCAACCCCGGCACGCTCGCGCGCGGCACGCCGCTGTTCAGCAGCAATGGCGGCGCGGCGGTCAGCTTCTCGGGCGTCATCGACGCCTTCCCCTTCGACTTCCCCGGCCAGCGCCGCCGCGCGACCTTCCCCACCACCTCAACCGCCACGCTCGCCGAACTGGGCACGACCCAGACCATGACGGGCAGCACGAATGGCACGCTGAACCTGCCGGCGCTTTCCACCGTGCCGGTCGGCGCGGGCTATCTGGTGATGAACCGGGGCACGGCCGGCGCCTGGCTGACCATCGACCCGAATGGCGCGGAGACGGTGAACGGCGCCACCACGCTCATCATCTTCGCGGGTGAAAGCGTCGAGCTTTTCGCCACCGCCACGGGCTGGCTTGCCACCGGCTTGCCGCCGGTGTCGCTGGTGCGGCGCCAGGATGCCAGCGCCTCCGCCACCATTGACTTCGTGCTGCCCGCGGGCTTCTCGGAGTTCGAGGTGCGCTTCAACGCGGTGCGGCCCGCCACCGATGGCGCGATCCTCGCGCTGCGCACCAGCGCCGATGGCGGCGCGACCTTCGCCGCGACCGCGAGTGATTACGAATACACATCGGAAGTCACGACGCCGGGGACCAGCAACGTGGCCTCGGCGCTCGGCGCCTCCGCCACCGCGATCCTGCTGACCTCGCAGATCGATACGGGCATCACGACCAATTCCGCGATGGGCGACCTGACCATCTGGCCCGGCGACGGCACGCGCCGCGCGAATGTGCGCAGCTCGGCCGGCCACTACCACAACGGGCTGAGCGCGCGGGTGATGCACCGCACTTTCGGTGAGCGCGCCAATGCCACGGCCATCAACGCCATCCGCTTCCTGATGGACGCCGGCAACGTCACCGCCGGCCGCTTCGATCTTCTGGCGCGGCGATGAGCCTGCTCGAGGCGGAGCTTCTCTCCCCGGCGCTTGTCCTGCCCGCCACGGCGGAAGCGGCGCCGGCCGAACAGGATCTCCGCATCGCGACCTATGCCTACGCCTCGGACACTCTCGATGTGCCGCCCAGCACGATCTGGTATCCCCGCATCGTCGGCGGCGTGACCATCGAGCAGGATGCGCTGACGGCGCTGGGCGCCGGTGGCGTGATCGCGCTGACCGTCGCCGAGTTGCCGCTCGCGGACCAGGATGGCTGGGCGGATGACATGGCCCGGTACAGCACCGCCGATGGCCGCGAGGTCGAGCTGCGCGTCGCCGAGGTCACCGCCCCGCGCGCCTCCGATTTCGGCACGCCGCTGCGCGATACCACGCGCGTCTGGCTTGGCCGCGCGCGCCGGCTGGGGCGCATCGGCGGGCGGCGGGCAAGCCTCGCCATGGATGACATCACGGCCCGGCTCTCGGCCACGCTGCAGCCCAGCCGCTACAGCGGCGCGGGCGGGCTGTTCGGGCCTGCGGCGCTGGCGGATCGCCCGAAGCCGATGGCGCTCGGGCCGCTGTTCAACGTGGCGCCGATCGATCTCGGGCTGGTCGATCTCGGCGACGGCGCGCTGCCGACCTACCAGACTCACTGGCGCGCGGTGGTGGCGCATGACGCGGTGCGGATCCGCGGCGTGAACCAGGTGGCGGTCGGCGTGGCCCCGGGCGTCGGCCAGTTCCGCGATTGGCCAGGCCTCGGCATGTTTCAGATCGGCGCGACGCCGGACGGCCCGGTGACGGCGGATGTGCGCGGGGAGGCCGATGGCTACCCCGTCACCACGGCCGCGATTCTGTGGCGGCTGCTGACCGTCACCGGCCCGCAATTCGCCCCGGGCGAGCGGGACAGCGATAGCTGGTCCTATGCGGAAACCGCACTCGGCGGCAGCGTGGGCTTTTGGCAGGGCGCGGAGGATGTCTCCGCCCTCGCGGCGGCGGAGCGCCTTTTGGCGGGCTCCTGCGCGGTGCTGGCGGGGGATCGGGATGGGCGGCTGCGGCTGTTCGACCCCTTCCAGCCGGCCGAGGTGATCCAGTTCGACCTTCTGCCGGTCGATCTGGTCGCGGAGCCCGAGCCGCTGGCCTTGCCCGCCGCGCTCAGCCCGCCCGCGCGGGAGGTCCAGATCGCCTGGGGTGTGAACAACGCGCCGCTCGCGGAGATCGGCACCGCCGCCAATGCCGCCCTGCGGCTGCGGCTGGGCGATGCGACGCCGCCGGTCGGCGTGGCCTCCAGCGCGCTCATCACCGCGCGCGTGGCGCAGCAGCGCGTGCTGCGGCTGCCCGGGCTCTACGCCGACGCCGGCGGCGCGCAGGGCCGGGCGCAGACGCTGATCACGGCGATGGAGCAAGGGCTGCGCGCCTGGACGGTGACCACGGATCGTTACCTGCACCAGATCAATCTGGGCGACACCGGCCGCGTGACCTACCCGATTGCCGGGCTGTCCGGCGGCTTCGTCGGCGTGGTGGTCGCGCTCCGCGAGGATATCGACCGCCGTCGCGTGAGCGTGACCCTTTTCGGATCTGGGGGCTGAGATGGCGGGCGCGTTCGGATATCAGGACCACATGCGCAGCGGCGTGGCGGTGAGCGTGGTGCTGGGCGCGGTGGTGGATACGATGCCGGCGGAATACTTGTCGGATCCACAGCCCGGCATCCGCGCGCGCTTCCTGCCGGCCTCGGGCTCGCTCACGCTGCAATTCGACTTCGGCCGCACGGTGACGATCGGGCTGGTGGCGCTGGTCAACACGACGCTCGACGGCGGCGAGACGGTGCGCGTGCAGCTGAATGACAGCGACCCAACCTTCGCGACCGGGACGATCAGCAACACGGCGCACGCCGCGGCCGGGGCGGCCGACACGCGCGGCGCGGTGATCTGCCTGCTGCCGGCCGCCATCGCCGCGCGCTACATGCGCGTGCTGATCACCAACATCGCGGGCGCGGTGCTCGACATCGGCTCGCTTGCCGCCATGGCGACGCTGCGGATGGAGCGCGGCGAGGAATACGGGGGGCGTGAGGGCCGCACCTATCTCGGCGCATCGGATGCCAACCCCTTCACGGGTGCCTCCTTCCGCGTCGCCGGCCTGGGCAATCCGCGCCAGGTGGAGTTCGCCCTGCCATCCATCCGCCAGCATGAGGCGCCGGCCTTCCAGGCGCTCTTCGCGACGCTCTCGGCCGCGGATGATGTGGTCTATGTGCCGGAGGTCACGCTCTCGCAGGCCGATCTCAATCGGCGGTCGATCTATGGCCCGATGGCGAGCCCGACGGCGCAGCTTGGCCTGACGCGGACCAACTTCGCCTTCAGCCGCTTCGCTTTCGTCCTGACCGAGCGCATGTGATGCTGTTCGATCCCGCTTTGGTCACGCCGGAGCTTGTGCTGCCGGCCTCGGCCGAGCTTGGCGGCCCGCTGGTGCGGCGCGTGCTGGCGCGCGGGCCGGCGCCGCGCGCGGCAGTGGTGCTGGCCACGCTGCGCGTGCGCGCCACCGCCGCCAGCGCGCTCGCCCCGCCGCGTGCGCTGATTGCGCCGGACTCGCTCGGTGTAAACGTCGCAGTCACGCGCGCGCACACGCCCACGACCGCAACCACGGTGCAGCAGGACGCGGCGGGTGCATGGGTTGAGGTCGGGCAGAATTTGCCTCGCTGGTCATCGCCGCTGCGGCGGCTGCGCGTAGACCCAAGCCGGACGAATGGTGTCCGCAACCCGCGTGGCGAAGGGTTGGTCGCCGGCACCTCCGGCACCCTGCCCACGAATTGGAGCAGCAGCACCACGGCAAGCGGCATCACTCGCAGCGTGGTTGGTTACGAGACAATCAACGGTGTGTCTTGTGTCGTGCTGCGCTTCGCCGGCACGGCCAGCGCAACGGCAGCCTTGCCCGTGCTGCTTGAGCCAGCGGCCATCATCGCCGCGACGGTTGGGCAGGTCTTCGCCGTCTCGGCATTGGTAAGGGCGACGCATCTCGGCGCAACGCCCGGCGTCCGGCTTTTGGTGCGAGAGGTGCCGACCGGCACCGACTTTGCGCAGACAATCGATGCGACAACAACCGCGCAGCGGTTCGGCGTGCTGCACACCGTGGCCGGGGCCAGCAACACCAGTATCCGCCCCGGCCTCTCGGTGGGTTTCGCGAATGGCCAAGTGATCGACAGCACTATTGCCGTCGGCCTGTTCCAGTGTGAGCTGGGCGGCTACGCGACGTTGCCGATCCTGCCGGTGGCGGCCTCGCCAGCCGCCACGACGCGCGCGGCGGATGCGCCGATCTGGACTCCCTCGGCCATGCCTGCCCGCGGCGCCATCCTGCTGCGCGGCTCATTCGCGGCGCTGGCGGGCGCCTCTCCGCTCGGTTTACTGCAGGCCGACGATGGCACCGACAGCAACCGCATCGTTGCGCGCGTGGCGGCCGGCGGCGGGCAGCCCGAGTGTCTCGTTATCGCCAGCGGCGTGACGCTCGCCACGTTGACGCCGGTCGGTGTGCTTGCGCCGGGGGCGCAGTGGCGCGCGCTGCTTGCCTGGAGCCCCGGCGCCATCCGCTTCGGCACCTCCTCGGGCGGCGTCGTCACCGCCCCTGTTCCGCGTCCGCCAGGGCTATCGCGCGCGCTGCTTGGCCATGCGAACGCCGCCGGCACGCTGCCGCTGGCCGGTGAGATCATTGGCGATCTTTACGATGACTACCCGAGCGAAGCCGAGGCTCTTTCCCTCCTCGCCTGATTCCGGAGCAACAGCATGGCAATCGTCGCGACGCTGCGTTTCGGCGCGGTCTATGATGTGCGCGCGCCCCGCTACAATCTCGGGGACAGCGTGACGGTCTGGGCGGATTTCCGCGACGACATCAGTGGCGCGCTCTCGGCTGCATCTGGCGTCGCCTTCGCTGTCGTGCGCGGAGACGGCACCACGGCTGCCGCGCCGTCTGTCGTGACCGAGGCGGCGGGGATCTACCGCGCCACCTTCACACCCAACATCCCTGGCGTGTGGCAGGTGTCTGCTTCCGGCACGGTGATCGGGCTTGTGTCCACGATGCGCGAGCTTGCGGTGGCGGATCAGAGCGTCTCGCCAACCCTGTTTCCGCTCGCCGCGCCTGCCGCGCCGCTGCCGCCGATCGTGTGGAATGCCGTCGCCTACACGCCGCCATCCGGCTATGCGCGGTTGCTCAATACCAAGCTCACCGAGGTCGAGGTGTCGCTGCTCGACTTCGCCGCGGCGGGCGAGACGGACATCGCGCTGTGGCTGCGGCGCGCGCGCGATGCCGGCGCCTTCGGCGGGCAGCGGATCATCAGGATGCCGGAAGGCAACTTCACGCACAGCAGCATTGATCCGCTGGGGGCCGGCTACGGCTTCAACCTGACGGGCTACAGCAACTTCTGGCTGCGCGGTGCAGGACGCGGCGTGACGGTCATCCAGCCCGTGGCCGGAACGGATATGAGCCTGTTCCGGCTGAGTACGCTGAGCAATGCGCGTTTTTCGGATTTCACCTATGACGGCGACCGGGCAAACCAGACCATCCCTGACCCCACCCGGCCCAACAAGCACGGCATCGGTATCTCCGCGCTGACCAATGTGCAGTTCCAGCGCCTGGATATCCTCAACGCCCAGGCTTACGGCATCGGGTTTCAGACGGGCAACTTTATCGATCTGACCGTTGAGGATGTGCGGATCATCGGCGCCGGCACGGATGGCATGGACATCAAGAACCCCGGCGGCCTCAACCGCAACATTCGCATTGAGGGCTGCTACTTCGAAGACTGCGGCCGGGCCTCGACCACCGTTGCGAAAGCATGGTGCGATGTGCGCGGCGCGGGCACCACGGTTAGCAACTGCGTCTCGCGCCTGACCAGCGCGGCCATCACCGCCGCAAATCATGCGCTGTTCCGTGTGCGGCCGGACGATTCCTCGCTGATCACCTATGAAAACGCGACGGTGTTGCCTGAAGAAGAGGCGACGGTCACGGGCGTGACCAGCGGGGCCACGGCAGTCATCAATGCGCGCTCCGGTTCCTCGACCCTGGCTGTGGGTGGTATCAGCCTGCGCGATGTCGTCGGCACATTCACGGCAACCGAGCGCATCAATTTCAGCAGCGGCGGCTTCGGCTTCGTGCGCTCCTACTCGCCGCCGTCTGCGAATGGTGGCGGCGGCGCGGTGCTGATCGGCTGCCAGGCGCAAGGCCCGACCGATGGCGTGTCCGGTGTCGGCTTCGTGGTGCTGGATGAGGATGTGTCGCTGATCGCCCCGCGCGCCGCCGATGTGCGGACGGGCATCAGCGTGCAGACCGGCGGCATTCGCTCCAGCGTGGTTGCGCCATTCATCGCGCGCGCGGAGATCGGCATCGACTACCGCGCGGGCGGCGGGCGCTGCTTCGGCGGCAGCTTCACCGACATCACCGATGCGTCCATCGATATAGTGAGCGCCAACGACATCACCATCGATGCGCCGGCCATTGCGGACAGCACGCGCGGCGTTCGGCGCAATGCGACCAGCCTCCGCACGCGCCTCACCAACCCGCAATTCTCCGCCGTCACCACGCCGCTGATCAATTTCGACTACGGCGACCAGCCCAGCACGCTGCCGCGTGTGTCGGGGCGTTCCGGTTCGCTGTTCTCGATCCTTCCAACCCCGAGCTATGCCACCGCCGCCGCGCTGGTCGGTGGGGCAGGCGGCGCGGCAAACAGCACGATCTACTTCTGCCCGATCCCGATCTTCGACCGCACCTCGATCCTGCGGCTCGGCCTGGTGATCGGGACCAGCACCGCCGCGACTTTGGGCAAACTGGCCTTGTATCGCGACATCGCCGGATCGCCGGCGGGCGGCAGCGCCTCCAACCTGATCGCCGAATGCAGCGGCACGGTGGATTTCAGCGGCACCGCAAACACGCAGATCCGCGTGAGCTTTGCCTCTGCCATCATCCTCGAGCCAGGCCTCTACTGGGGCGCTGTCGTCTGCAATGGCGGCGCTCGGCCTTACACGGTGCCTGTGACTGGCGCGATGGGCGAGTGGGCGCGCTTCGTCGGCATCAACAACGGCGCATCGATGTTTGCCGGGACAGGCGGGCAATGCCGCGTCAGTTCGACCTCGCTGGTCGATTACAACGCGGCCTTCCCCGCCATCGGCCCCGCTGTGGATTTCGCCACGACGACGCCGGGGTCGCCGTGGATCGGCGCATGGGAGGGTTGAGCGTGAGCGACGATCTGGGCGAGGCCGCGCGCATGGCGGCGATTGCGGGCGGCATGGGCGGCGCCGCCCGGGTGCTGGTGGCGATGCAGGGCGGCGGCCGGCGTCTGCCGCTGCTCGCGCTCGATTTCGGCCTGGGCGGCATGCTCGGGATTGTCGCGGCCGGCATGGCCGTGTGGTGGGATCCCTCGCTGCGGGAGATGGGCTACCCGGTGCTGATCGTCGCCGCCGCGGCCGGCGCTGCCGGGGCCATCGGCACGCGCATCCTCGACCTGTTGGTTGAGGCGATCCGCCGCCGATTGGCCTGAGACCCTCGCGGCGCGCATCCCCAAACCGCGCAGCGAGGTAGGCGGGCGCCGGCCAGGCCGCGCCCGCCGCCGAATCCCGCGCCGCCCGGCATGGCGGCCTCATCACGACAGGAGACGACGATGGACGAGGTGTGGAGCGCGCTTGGCGTGCTGCTGGCCACGCTGCTGGCGGAACTCGCCCGGCGGGGCCTCGCGGTGCTGCGCAAGGCGGAGGATCGCCAGACCGTGGTCGGCGCCGCCGCCCGTGCCGCCGGCCAGGCCGTGGTGGCGCTGCGTGAGAACCCGGCCGCGGCTGCCGCAACTGATGCGCTGGTGCGGCAGGGTGCCGCCTATGTGACCGCCGCCGCCCCGGCCGCGCTGGGCCGCCTGGGTGTGCCGGCTGCGGTGGTCGAGGGCATGGTGCGCGGCGAGCTGGGGCGCCTGCTGGCGCAGCCCATGGTGCCGCCGGTGGAGCCGCGGCGGTGAGCCCGTGGCGCCGCCTGTTCGGCTGGCTTGGTGCGGGGCGGCCCGAGGCGCCGGCAGCGCCGCCCGTGATCGCGGCTGGCGTCCCCGTCTTGACCGTGGGGGAGGCGCCGCAAGCGCCTCCTTCACCGCCCGCTGTCTCCGACCATATGGCGATGGCCGCTGACCTGGTGGCCGAGTTCGAGGGGTTCCGGTCAACCTCTTATCTCTGTCCGGCGAAGGTCTGGACCATCGGTTACGGCACCACACGATGGGGTGACGGGCGCCCGGTCTCGTCGGGGGAGGGGCCGATCGACCAGGTTGCCGCGCGCCGGCTGTTGGCGAATGACCTGCGCCACGCGGATCAGGCGGTCGCCGATCTGGTCACCGTGCCGCTGTCCCCTGGCCAGCGGGCCGCGCTGATCAGCCTGATCTACAACATCGGCCGAGGCGCGTTCGCGCGCTCTACGTTGCTGATGCACCTCAACGCGGGCCGCCTGGACGCTGCCGCCGGGGAGTTCCTGCGCTGGAACAAAGCGGGCGGCGTTGTCCTCGGCGGCTTGGTGCGGCGCCGCTCGGCTGAGGCGGCGCTGTTCGCCAAGGGCTGAGCCCGCAAGGATTCCTTGCGCACTTCCAAGCCCCGCCAGCGCGAGCCGGCGGGGCTTTTTGCGTTCTGGCACCGGATCGAAGGTTAGCAACCCGGCCTGATCTTCGATGATTCTGCCGTAGTGTCGAATTCGCGCACCACCCGGCCTATGGCATTGGCGCGCATAGGAAACCGCGTTCCCTCCGGGTGCGCCAGTCGCTAACCTAAGCGGCATTTTCGCCTTGTTTTGCAATCGCTTAGGGCGCCGGAAATCTAGTCCGCGTCGGACCCCTCGGTCGGGTTTGCGAACCCCTTGTCCTTTTTGTTCTCAACCGGGGCCAGCTGGCGGATGAGAAGCCGCTCCAAAGTGACGCGCTGGCGACCCTCGATGAATATGTAGTGCGCCCGATCGAACTGCCGGCCGTTCATCCGGTGACTGTCTATCCGCCGCGCGCAGTTCTTGCTCTGCCCGACGTAAGTGACCTTGCCGCCTCGGATGAGCAGATAGACGCCCTCGTCAGCCATCGTCTCCCTGACGGCTTCCTTCAGCCGCGCGAGGCTCCACGCCTTTGCGTCGTTCTGAGGGCGGCGCTGCTTTCGCAGCATCTCGCCCGGCGAGTTCATGGCCTCTCGATACTCATCGCGGAACTGATCGGTTCCCACTGGAGCCCGTAGCCGGATCGCTGCTCTCCCAGGCACGCGGAGGTAAACTCTCTGCTGGCCATGCCTGTCACGATACATGTGGCAGTAGCGATACCGAACGCCGTTCAAATCCATGTGGATACGCCCCGAAAGTGAGGCGTCACTATAGCAACGAAAGGCCGCGTTAGCAATTCGCTAACCTAGCGCTTGATCCGCGACATGGCCGTCTCGGCCATCGCGCGCTGCTCGGCCTCGCGGGTGTATCGCTGCACCTCGGCCAGGGTGCGGTGGCCGCTGATCGCCATGATCTGGCTGGCGGTGCAGCCCGCCTCGGCCAGGCGGCGGCAGGCGGCCTTGCGGAGGCCGTGCGGGCTCAGGCCGGCCGGCAGCCCGGCCTCGCCACACCAGCCGATGAACCGCATGTAGAACCCGTTCGGGCTGTAGGGCTTTCCGCCCGGCGTGAGCAGGAAGGAAAGCTGGCCTTCGGGTATCTGCGCAAGCTCCGCGGCGAGCTGCGGGTGCACCGGGATGTCGAGCCGGGCGGCCGTCTTCTGCTGCGTCACCTTCAGCCATCCGCCGGCCAGGTGCTGGCGCCCCATGCGAACCACGTCGCTGCGGCGCTGGGCGGTATAGAGCAGCAGCGCGAAGGCGAGGCGGGGCTTGCTGCCGCTCGGCCAGCGCGCCTCGAACTGCGTGATCTGCGCCTCGGTCCAGGTGGCGATGCTGCCCTCGCGGTAGGCGACGCGGGCCACGTCCCGGCTGGGATCGTCCTCGCGGAGCCCCGTGGCGATCGCGTGCTGCATGAGGGCGCGGAGCATCCGGCGCCTATGGTTCGCTGCGGCCGGGGCGGTGCCGGCGTCCTGGGCGACGATGGCGCGCAGGTGCTTCGCCTCCATCATGGCGGCGGGCAGGTGGCCATAGGCCGCGCGGAGCCGCTCGAGGATGCGCCGATAGGTGCGTTGCGAGGATGGGCTGAGAGCTGCCCAGGCGGCCGAGGCGTAGTAGCTGGCGGCAAGGGCGTCCAGGCTGCCTGGCGCGGCGTGGCGCGGCGGCAGGCGCGGGCCGGGCGCCTTCGCCGGACCGCTCAGCCCCGCCTGATAGGCGGCCAGGAACTCGGCGCTGCCCGGTTCGCCCGGCAGGCGGATCGCGGCGCGGCCGGGGATGCGCAGGTAGTGGCGCCGGCGGCCGTGGCGGTCGGTGTAGCTGTGGACGTGCTTAAGCCGGACCATTGCCACTGAAGATGCTGTCCCAGGGGTTGGCGCCCGGGGTGGAGGCTGCGGTGCCGGCGGTCTGCTCGTCAACCCAGCGGTCGAGCGCGCGCCGATCCCAGCCGACGCGGCCGGGGCTGAGGCGTATGGCGGCCGGCGCTTTGCCGTCCGCGACCAAGCGGGCGAAGGTGGCGGTGCTGATGCTGAGGTAGGCCGCGGCGAGGTCCTGGGAAAGCACGCGCGGCCAGGCGGGGAGGGTGTCAGGCATCGCGCCGCCTCCCTGAAATCGGGTCATAGCCGGCAGCCGCGACGCGCGTGATCACGTCACCCAAGACGCCGGGGAGGATCGCGCCTGTGGCGTCGAATGCGTCGGGGCACAGACGCCGCCACAGGGCTGCTCTGGCGGCATCCTGGCGCTCCGGCACGCACAAGCCTGCCTCCCCCGCGAGGCATCCATCAGGCGGGGCGCCAAGCCAGATGGGCGCGTGCTTGCCGCAGACTGGACAGGTCGCGCCGGTCACCAGCACCACCCCTGCCGCTGCCCGCGCCCGTCGTAGGGGCGGGCCAGACCCTCCTGAATAAGGATCATCGCCACGTCGCGGCCCTGGCTGGTGCGGACGGTGGCGAGGGTGCGCCGGTAGCGGTCGGACCCGCCGCGCTCGATCGTCACGCCGGCGGCCACGATCTGGCGTAGGCGCTCGGTGGCGCGGATGGCCAGCGCGATCTCGGCAGCGCAGCGACCGTGCAGCTCGGGCGCATCGAGGCCGCGCAGGCGGATTGTCTCGCCGTCGAGGCGGATGGTGTCGCCGTCGATCACCTGCACATGGCCGGCAGGGGCGCGCTGCGGCTGGGCGTTGGCGGCGCCGGCGAGCAACAGCAGGGCGAGGGGGAGGGTGCGGCTGATCATGCGGGCACCCCATCGTGTAGTATGCCGTCGAGCAGTCGGCCGGCGGCCTTCTTGCCCACGCGATACATCCCGCCGGGCGGCGGACCCTGCTCGATGCACTTCAGGTCGAGATCGTAGGCATCTTCTTCGGGGATCCACTCGCCCCATTGCTTGAACAGGAACGGCACGCCGGCGTCGGCGCACTGTTCCCGCAAGCTGCGGTGCCAGTCGGGATGCGAGGGGCGGGCGCCGGCGCCGGATTCGCCGCCGGAAATGACCCAATCAATGCTTGCCGAAAGCGCCTCGGGCCCTTCGCAGCACCCTTCGCACATGACTGATCCGGCCAGCGCGTCGAGGCGCGGGGAATGCTTGATGCAGTCGCAGCGTGGCCAGTCGTCCCCGGCGGGCCATGCTATCCGCGTCAGGTCCACCGGCCCGAGCAGCGGCTCGCAGGACAGGAAGCGCTTCGCCGCCGGCACCGACAGCAGATGCGGGATGCGGCGGTTCGCTTCGGCCTGGTTCTCGACCGTGGTGCCGAGCCAGACGTTGGGCCAGCCCGCGCCCCATGGCTTGGTGCCTGTGCGCGCGTCCGGCAGCATCTCCTCGATGTTCTGCGGGCGCTTGGTCAGCAGAAGCCAATCAAGGTGCGGGGTGTTCTCGATGTAGTGCCAAAGATCCTCGCGCCAGCGCGACGGCACCTGGTTGTCGAACACGTCCGCGAGGCTAGCGCAGAACACGCGGTAGCGTCGGCCCTCGCGCTCGGCCTTGCGGTTCCACGCAAGGGGCTGGCGCCAGGTGCTCTCCGCAGTGCGGCGCCGATCGGCATGCTGCCCCCAGGCGACGCCGAGGCGATTGGTGGCCAGCGCCTCGGCGTAGCAATGATCGCAGCCGGGGCTCACCTTCGTGCAGCCGATCCACGGGTTGAAGGTGTGGTCAGCCCATTCGATCTTCGTGTTCGCGGTCATGCCGCCATCCTTCTCGGCTCGCGTTTCAGATTGGCGCGCAGCAGCGCGGTGGCGGGCGGCGGGGAGACGCTGTTGCCGATCAACCGGATGATCCTCGTCTTGCCCAGCGGCGCGCCGTCCGGGCCCGTCCAGAGATAGTCGCCCGGCAGGCCCTGCGCCGCCGCCAGTTCGCGCCAGTGCAGCATCCGCATGCCGATGTCGGTGATGACGTGCGGCACGCCGGCGACCGTCACCAGGGCGAAACGCTCCTTCGTGGTCGCGGTGCCGAGCGGCTGATCCAGGCGCTGCCCGATGTTGGTGCCGTTGTAGCGCAGCAGGAAGGCGGCCACGCGCTCGGCGCCCTCGGCCTCGGCGGGGGACAGCGTGGCGGTGACCAGCTGCTGGTGGCTGCCGGCGGTCATGATGGTGGAGACGGGGCGCCGTGCGGAGTGCCCGACCACGCCGGTGTTGTGCTGCGCCAGGAAGGCGGCGACCACGGCGTGGTGGTGCGTCCCTGCCATCACCGTGCCCAGCGGCTTGTCCAGACCCGGCACGCGGGGCGCCTGGCCTTCGCGCTCGCCGTAGCCGACCTGGATCAGCGTCGGGGCGACCAAGCCGAATCTGGCCGCTCCGGCCATGACTGTGTGGGTCGGCTCGGTCACGGGTTGGCCGACGCTGTTCTGCTGAAACTTGGTCAGCACTGGCGCGATCAGCGCATGCTCTCCGCGGTTCGCGCAGGTGATGGTCGGCATCGGCTCGCCCATGCCGCGTCCCCGAAATCCGCCGGTGTGCGTGATCGAGACGATGAACGGCTCGGCCGCCTCCAGCACGAAGCGGCGCACGCCGTGGGCAATCCGCGCCTGCGTCTTGTCGGCCAGCTCCTTGCCGCGCGCGAAGATGCTGGGGCAGGGGATCGACCAGTCGATGCACTCCGCCGCCGTGCGCCAGGGCGCCTCGAACATGCTCGGCCTGCGGCTGTGCGTCGGCTGCGGCCAGGTGATCGGCTCACCATCGCAGCGCGCCACGATGAACAGCCGGGTTCGGGTGGTGGGCGCGCCGAAGTCGGCGGCGCAGAGCTGCCGCCACTCGACCGTGTAGCCCAGCCCGCGCAGTCGCCCGCACCACGCCTTGAAGCTCCGGCCGATGCGATCGGGGCAAGGCTGGCCGTTCGGCAGCAGCGGCCCCCAGCCCTCCATCTCGGCCACGTTCTCGACGCAGATGATGCGCGGGCGGACGCGCGTGGCCCAGGTGATCACCACGCCGGGCAGGGCTCGCACCGACTTCCAGCGCGCCGCGCCGCCGCTCGCCCTCGAGAAGTGCCGGCAATCCGGCGAGGCCCAGAGCAGCCCGACCGCGCGACCCGCGCAGGCCTCGCGCGGCTCCACCTTCCAGATGCTGGCCTGGGCGTGGCGCGTCGTCGGGTGATTCGCGGTGTGGACGGCGATGGCCGTCTCGTCATGGTTCACGGCGAGATCGGGATGCCGCCCCGTCGCGGCGAGGATGGCGCAGGACGCGCCACCGCCGCCGGCGAAGAGGTCCACGATCATCTCATGCGGATGGATCACGCCCGCTCCTCCGCCATCTTGGTCAGTTCCGCGGCCATGTCGCGGAGGTGCGCGGCGGTGGCGGAGGGCTTGATCTCCACCACCACCAGGCCGTTCGTGATGCCGGCGCTGCCGCCGCGCAGGCTGGGGGTGGGCGGCAAGGCGGCCAGCTGGGCGAGGGCGGCGTCGCGCTCGATGGCGCAGCGGAGGCGCACGGTGCCGGGCGCGATCTCCACGATGGCGCCGGTGTCGTGCCCCGGTGACGGATCGCGCCGGACATGGGCGCTGCGCTCGGCGGCGGCGGTGTTCTGGCCGGTCACGACAGAGCCTCCCGCAGCGCCAGCAGTAGCCGGCCCCACTCGTGCCATGCCCACCAAGCGCCGAGCCCGGCCAGCGCCGCGACGGCCACCCAGAACAGGCCGATGCCCAGCGCCATGGCGATGACCATGCGGCGATGCGATTCGATGCGCTCGCGGGCCCGGCTCACGCCACGATCCCCTTCGACCGCAGAGGCTGATCCATCAGCCGCATCGCCTCCTGCCACATGCGATGATCCCCGCGCTCGCTCGGCACCGACGGGTTCGGCGTGACCTGCCGCTCGCCGTAGATGCGCAGGATGTGCGCGTGCGCCAGCGAAATGCGGCGCTGCCGATAGAGCCGGTCCAGCACCTTCACCACGTCGTCCGGGTCGCATGGCCGGATGCCGCCGGCGCCGAAGCGCGCCCCGGCGCCATCGCTGCGCGCGCTCAGCATCTGCATCGTCCAGATCCACGCGGCATCGGCCGAGCGGAACGGCTGGGGCTCGCCCCGGCGGGACAGGGCCGCGCTCACTTCGCCGGCCCTTCCTGCTCGGCGCGGATCAGCATGGCCACCTGCTGCGCGGTCTCCAGCGACCAGCCGAAGTAATCGGCCAGCGCCTTCGCCCCCACCGTGCTCTTGGCCATCATCTGGCGGGCTTCGGCCAGGTCCTCGGCCGACACGGCGGGCGGCGCCGACTGGTCGGCCACGCGCTCGCGCTCGGCCTTCTGCAGCTTGAAGAACCGCACCTTGCAGCTCTCGCCGTTCGCCGAGACGATAGGCGCGCCCGGCAGCTCGTTGAGCGCCGCCATGATGGCGATCCAGGTCGGCGCCGGCGTCTGCGATTTCAGCGCCACCAGCCGCGCATCCCGCTCCGGCGTCCACACCCGGTGCTCCACCGGCTCGCCGCGCACCGGGCCGGGCTCGCGCGGGTTCTCCACCGCGTTCTCCACCACCGGCGGGGCCTCATGCGCCTGGCCGAGCATCACGTCGGGCTCGGCCTCCGGCTCGGCCTGCTCGGCCTCCTCCGGCTCGATCTCCAGCGCCTCGGGCTCGGCCGTGGCCAGCAGCTCGCCGCCGCCGTCGATGCCCGCCAGCAGCGAATCCAGCACCGTCACGCTGGCGTCGCCCGCCTGATCGCGGCTCAGTGCCGCCACGCTGTTCCGCGCCGTCGCCAGCGCCGCCCGGAGGTCAAAGGACACGATCATGGCTCAGCCCTCCTGCTGGCGGCGCGACGCGCGCGGCGGCGGCTCGCTCTTCGGCCCGGGCCATCCATCATCGGGCTCGGCGGCCGGCTCGGAGGCAGGCGGCGGCGCCGCAGGTTCAGCCGGCGCTGCGATGGCCGCGGCCGGCGCCCCCGCGCTCGCCGCCTCGAACCCATCGGCGCCGGCCGGCGCTGCAATCTCCTCGCGCGGGAACTCGTCGTCCCGCGTGACCTCGCCCCGGCGGATGCTCTTGAACACCACCCCGAGCGTGGCAACGTCCTGCGCCGTCAGGGCATCGACGCTGGCTCGGCCAACCTTCCGGGCGAGCTGCGCGCGGGTCACGCCGATCTCCTCGAAGGCGGCCACGCAGTCGGCAATGCGCTGCACCATGGGCTTGCCGCCGCCGTCCTCCAGCGTCGCGCGGCACCGCTCCGCCGCTTCCTCGCGGAACCAGACCGGCAGGATGGCGAAGATCATCTCGCGCAGACGGCGCGCGCCCATGTTCGCGTTGTTTTCATACACGTCGCGCACATCGGTCAGGGCCTTCTGCCCCTTCTTGGTGTCGCGCACATGCGGGACGATGAAGGTGGTCTGACTGCGGGCGTTGGTCTCGAGATCCCAGGCGAAGGCCATCATCTCCGACTGCGCGCGATCGTCGTCACGCGACAGCTCGACCAGGCCATAGGTGATGTTGCCCCAGATGCGCGCCAGCTCGCGCGCCAGGTGCACCGTCTCGCCGCTCACCGTCTCGCCGCGGCTGAACCGGAAGAAGGCACGGTCGGCGAGCTGCGGGATCGCGCAGACCTCGCGCATCTCGGCAACGGCTTTCTGGGCCGAGCGGGGCGCGTTGCGCGCCACCACCACGGCGGCCTGGACCTCGGCCACCGCGCGGGACTGCTCGACCTTGGTGGCCTGACTGGCGCCACGCTGGGGAGCCTTCGAGGCGGCCTCGAAGGGGGAAAGTGCGTTCATGCTGCTGCGCGCTCCATGCTGCGAAGGTGGAAAAAGACACGGGCACAGGCCCGCACATCGACCAGCGCGTCGTGCGCGCCGATCAGCTCCTCGTCGAAGAAGTGCCGGATGCACTCAGACAGCTTCGGCGGCTTCGGACGGTTGAACCCGGCGGCGAGCATCTTCGCCGTCGGAGGCAGGTTCACGATCGGCAGCGCCGCGCGCATCGTGCAGAACTGGCGCATTCGGTCGCCATGCACGCGCTCGAAGCTCGAACTCGGCGCCTGCGTCCGCCCCCAGGCGATCTGCATGATCTGCCAGTCGAAGGTCAGATTGTGTGCCACCACGGTATCCGCCCGGCGGGCGAGATTGCTCCAGATGCCAACCGCCGCGGCCGGGCTGATGCCCGCAGCCGCGGCGAGGCCATTGGTAATGCCGTGGGTCGCGGTAGCCTCGTCAGGAATCGGGATCGGCGGGCGAACGATCAGCGAGAAGCTCGCATGCTCCGTGCCATCCTCCTCCAGCAGCAGCGCCGCTATCTGCACGAGGTGCGGCTGCGCCGCGTGATCGAGCGGCAACGACTTCTCGATCAGCCCAGTCGTCTCGGTGTCGAAAGCGAGGATCATGCGGCCTGCGCCTCCGCGCGCGGCGGAAGGTACGCGCCGGCTTCGCTGGCCTGCCTGTGCTGCTCGATCGCCCATCCGGGCAGGCTCACCGTGAACGCTCGCGGCGCCTCGCCGGGCGTCTCTCGGTAGCCGGGCCACTCCCCGGTGCTCAGGCACCATGCGAACAAGCCGGTGGCGAAGCGGTTGAGCTCGCGCCCGATCTCGAGCGCCTCGGGCGCCACCCAGCACACCGACACCAGGTAGGGCGGCGTCTTCTCCTGCACGACGAAGGCGAACCTCTCCGGCCGCTCGCCGGTGACCGCGGCCACGCCGTCCAGATACCAGGCGGCTTGCTGGTGGTAGCCGTAGTCCATCATCCGCCGGCCGAACTCGCGCGGATCGGCGCTCACGCTCGTCTTGTAGTCCACCAGATACCGGCCGTGCGGCGGCAGGTAGTCCGGGCGGGTGCGGCACCAGACACCGAACTCGGCATCCCGCCAGATCATCGTCTGCTCGGCGGCGCCACCCTCAAACGCATGGCGCGCGACAGGATCGGCGAACAGCGCCTCGCGCATGCCCCGCACCATCTCGACCTCGGCGGGCAGCAGCGGCACCTTGCCTGCCTCATAGGCTGCATCGCGCTTCGCCCGCGCGTCGGCGGTAGTGTAGTCCTCCTTCACCTCGCCCTTCGCGGTCACCCCGATGATGACCTCGACGCGCTCTTCGAACAGATGCGGCTCCAGCACCATCAGGTGGCCCGCCGTACCGATGTCGAACACGCGCTTGCGGATCACCTGCTGGCGCTCATGCCAGAAGATCGCGGGCGGCTTGTTGGCGAGCGTCCGCGCGCCTGAACTGCTGAGGCTCATCTGCGGGCAGGGGTCGGCGTGATAGGCTTCGGCCGACATGGCGTAGATGCCGGCTTTGGAGATCTTCGTCATCGCAGCACCGCCACGGCCGCCGCCAACGCGACCACCACGCCGGCGAAAGCACCGACCACCACGCAAGCGGTCCAGAGGGTGAACAGCGCGGCGCCGATCAGATGCGAGCGGGTGTGCCGGGGCGGGCTCATGCCGGCACCGCCTGCGCCACGCGCTTGCGGGCCGCGCGGGCGAACCAGCGCGCCTCGGTCAGATGCTCCCGCGCCTGCTCGGCGTCGCCGCCGGCCAGCGCCACCAGGGCCGAGGCGCGCTCGTGCAGCGCGATGGCCGCCAAGCTGACGCCCAGCCGGCGCGGATCGCCGAGCGGCATCTCGAGCAGCGCCGTGTTCATCGCCTCAGCGAAGCCACGCAGCGCCTCGGCACGCTCGCACCGGCGGTGCGCCTTCTCCAGCCGGGTCATGCCGCACCGCCGTCGCCATGGATGGCGTCGCTGTGGAACCGAGGGCGCGCCGGGAAATCGACCACCACCACGCCACGCGCCGGCCCGGCCTCGATGGCCCGCAGCGACACCGCGCGCGGGGCAGCCTCGGTGCGCCGCACGAGGAAGGCGATGTTCCGCAGCCGCACGGACAGCTCCAGCAGCCGCGCCGGCTTCATCGGGATGCCGGCCTCGCTCTCCGCGCGCAGCTGCGCCGCCGTCAGGTAGAGCGCCTCGGACAGGCTCTGCGGGCCGCTCACTGCGCGGCTTCCTTCGCCGGCAGCCGCACCCCGAACAGCACGAGGTCGCGACGCGGGCCCAGCCCCTTCGCGGCCATCGCCTCGCGCTGCTTGCGAACGAAGGCGATGATCTCGCCCTTATGGCCCGACAGCGCCTCCTGGATCAGCCGATTGATCCGGTCGCATTCCTCGGCCTGATAGTCGTCGCACTCGTCGGGGAAGTGGTCCCAGACCTCCTGCAGCCAGTCGCAGAGGGCTTCGAGGGCGTCCGACGCCTCGCGAAAGCTCTCGGCATTCGCCTTGCGCTGGAAGCGCTCGGCTTTCAGCGCGGCCAGCTCGCCGCGCGAGTAGAACCGGGTGGGGGTTTCGGGCATGAGGGCCTCCGTGGTGGTGGAGGCAGAATAAGTGGGTTACGTCCCACCGTCAACGGCAAGATGGGTCACGTCCCACTTTTCTTGCTGGGCATCGTGACGCCGCCGACACAACGCGGTCAGCGCCTCTTTCTTGACGATGTTCCTATTTAATCGGGTCGTGGCCGCTCGGTGCGTGGTCCCAGCTTCCTGGTGCCGGCTAGCGTGTCAGCAGCCGAACCCGCTCGAAGCTCCGCATGCAGTCGCGATAGTAGCCTTGCTCATAGACGCCGCGCCCGGTGATCGCAGATGCAGCGGCTTGAGACACTGACGCGGTGGCGCTGAACATGTCCGCCGCCAGCGAGCGGCAGTATTGATCCTCGCGGGCAAGACGATCCGCCGTCTGCCCACCGATCGAGCGCTGACGCTGCATCTCCTGGGCCCTGCGAAGTAGGCCGAGCTGACTTTGAAGAAGCTCGGCCTGCCGCTCGCGCCCAGTCGCACGCCGGCGCTGAGGCTGCGCCAGGTAATTGTCTTCTACCTCCTCCTCGGCCAATCGCCTGATCTGCTCAACGATGTCGGGAGGGCTGTCCGCAACGATTTGCCGCAGAGTGCGATCTCGCTGCATGCCTCGGATATTGGTCACCGCTTGCAGCCTTGCCGTCTCATTCAGGAGCGCAGCGGGGAAGGAAGCGCCGGCGGGAACACCAGTCTCATCGATGTTGATTCGCGCCACAGTGCGTGCCAGCTCGCCGGCGCTGCCGGGATCGCCCCGAAGGGCGACGTTGCGCAGCGCGTCCTCCCGATCCATGCGCGACATGGCGCGGAGTTCGTCGGGGGTCGGCATAGAAGGCGCCGCAGGCATGGCTTGCGTGCGAACTGGCGCCGGAGGCGGGGCGCAGGCCGCAGGCAGAACCAGCGCCAAGCCCGCGAGGACGATCGACACACGAATTGGCAAGCCACGCTCTCCCTTCATCCCCGTTATCCACAGGTTCGGCAGGATAATCGACCTAGACTCGCACCGCCATCGTAACGCATGGTGTTCCGGTCATGTTCACTGAGGCAACCATGCGGCCAAATACTCCGCCGACTGGGGCGGTCATACTGTCATTCCCCGACCGCCGGAGTGCGCGCCTGGCGCTTTCCGTCGATCAGGAACTCCAGGAAATTCATCGCTTGCGTCTGCGCATCCTCCGAGAGGTAGCGCCAAGTCCGCAGCAAGATCAGTTCCTTCGGATCGCTGATAAGCTCGCCAGTATTCGGCTCGGCCGCCTGAAGAAGAATGCCGACATCAACACCAAGCGCGCGCGCGAGAGCGGCTAGGCGCCTCGCCTCTGGGCTTTTGGACCTGCCGGCTACTATGTCTCGAACGTAGGTTTCGTTCAGGTTTGCTTCGCGCGACAGACGTTTCGGGTTGGTCCCGGCTTCGTCCATCAGCCGCTTGAGCGTCTGTGCGAGGGGCGTATCCGCTGTCTTGGCCATGGCCAAGATATCCCACCCAGCACAGGCGGGCGGCAGACGCGATCTGTCCCATTGACGAGGTGGGTTAGGTCCCACTATCTTGCCTCCCCATGGACCAGCGCACCGCCCTCATCGCCCAAATCGAGGCCTTCATCGCCGAGCGCGGGATCGCCCCAACGACCTTTGGCCGGCTTGCGGTCAACGACGGCAAGTTCGTCGCACGCATTAAGGCGGGCGGCGATCTGACCAGCCGCACGGCGGATCGGGTTCGGGCCTTCATGCAGGCCCCCAAGCCGGCGCCGAAGTCCGCGGCGGTGCCTGCCGGGGCTGCCGCGTGATGCCCGCGCTGCGCGGCGCTGTCCTGATCCTCTCCGAGCGTCTGCGCTCTCTCTCCGATGTGCTGCGTGCCTGGGCTCATGGCCGGGAGCATGTCGGCCGATGAGCGGGCGCGCTATGTCACAGCAAGCCAGAGACGCCCGCGAGGCCGTCGCGCTCGCCGTGCGGCTGCATGGCCACAAGCGCGGCTGGCACCTGGCCGCGGCCGCGCTGGGCGTGTCGGACCGCACCGCCCGCGCCATCGACGCCGGCGAGACCTCCGGCGCCACCATCGCCGTCGAGCGTGCCTTCGCCGCACGCATGGCCTTCCGGCGCCAGCGCGCCGCCCAGCTCCGCGCCGAGCTGGCCACCCTCGAGGAACACACGGATGGCGCGAGCCTGGGAAATAGCAGCAGCGGCCTGGGGGTGGCTCGGTGATCGCGCCTGGGATGCAGCT
>Ga0315901_10000936_pt1 | contig 42303 bp, 39 predicted proteins | sample LakEriMetagenome_10_FD_203761 | JGI IMG/M metagenome (GOLD analysis project Ga0315901, IMG submission 203761) | Freshwater fungal communities from buoy surface, Lake Erie, Ohio, United States - Buoy 2 MA116 | ecosystem: Environmental > Aquatic > Freshwater > Lake | place: USA: Lake Erie, Ohio...
ATAATGGAGCAGGTACAAGCGTTTTATCTTTAACATACTCCACAGGAGCGGCTACCTTTTCAAATAAAGTTGGTGTAGGAGGTGCATCTGCAACTTATTCATTAACTGCTTATAACTCAAGTAATGGTACTACTGCTGCTTTTGGTGGAACTGCTAGAGGAATAAGAATTGATAACGATGGAACATTTAGTTCAGGTAGGTCTACTATTTTTGGAGTAGATAGTTCATTTTATGGTAGTTACCAACCAATGAGTATTGAAGCTTCTTCACTTTCTTTACAGGCGGTAACAGGCGGCAATGTTGGAATTGGGACGACTTCGCCTTCCTATAAACTCGATGTAAATGGAAATATTAGAGGTCTTGAGTCTTTATATTTAGCATTACCATTTGGTCTAAATAATTTTAATGCCTATAGATTGTGGGCTGACCCAATTACTGAGGACTTTGTTATTACTAATACGTTTACTAATTCAGATAACTTTAGGATATCGTATGCTGGCAACGTTTTGATTGGAACGACAACTGATGTCGGAGCGAGGTTATATGTTAATGGAGCATTTAGAACAGGAACACTTACAGCAGGTACACAGACAGCAGCGGTTGATTGGAGATTAGGAAACGCTAGAGGTGGTGCTGCTACAAACAATGCACTTGTTAGAGTTGAAATAAATGGAGTATTAGTAGACTTATTAGGTAATTACGTATAAACAAAAACAATATGAAAACAATTGAACCAGTATCCATTTGGGACAATGGAACAGTACAAGAAGCGAAGATTTTAAATGCTTACGCTATTAATGTAACACTAGGAACATCTGCAACATTCTACTATCAGCTATTTGCTGAGACTGTAGACCTAGCGGTTGGTCCTCAGTTAGCACAAGGTAATCTAAGTATGACAGGTGATGCTTATGCACAATGGACAATCGATAGTTATGCCTGGGATTGGGTTGCAGAGCAACTGAACCTAACCATCACAGGTGATTATGTACCACCTGTACCTCCGCAACCTGAACCAACTCCTGAACCACCTATAACCGCTGAATAATATGGCAACTATAAACTCATACGCTACAGATAATAGCGTTTCATACAACGACAAGCTGATTGGTACTGATGCTGAGGACAGCAACAAGACTAAGAACTTTACTATTGGAAGTATCCTATCCCTTCCACTACCATCAGTGCCTGTGTATGCCAACAATGCTGCTGCATTAGCTGCTGGTTTAGTAGCTGGTAACGTATATAGAATTACAGGAACAGACTATCTGGGAGTGGTACATTAATAGCCACTCTCATTAAAATTTAATTAAATGGATATTAGAAAAATTTCAATTGGACCTGACTACAAGGGAAGCTCAATGCACTACATTGTTGGTCAGAAGGTGTTAAACGACACACATGAGATACATTTAATAAGGTTTGATAACGATAAAGGATCTGTACAGATTTATATAGTTAACGAGAAGAACGAGGTAATGATGTGGAAAGAATTTAACCACACCATGCCAGTTGCTATTGAATATAATATAAGTTATTGATGCAGTCTCCATTTGATTTTATCGTAAGACCTTTAAATGGTGAGCGATACAATAACACCAAGGATATTGGTGGCATACAACTTATTGTCAATACTTCAGAGGAGGATCATAAATTTTCAAACAGATATGCTGAAGTCATTGAGGTGCCTTATAAGTATACTGGTCCTATACAAGTGGGGGATACTCTTCTAGTACATCACAATGCATTTAAGTTCTATAATGACATTAAAGGAAGAAGGAAGAGTGGGAGATCATTTTTTAGAGATGATTTGTTTTTTATAGATCAAGACCAGTTCTTCCTATATCGTAGAGGGGGGACTTGGTATACATACGATAGGTACTGCTTTGTAAAACCTATACCAGCAACTGAGTCATATATCAAGAAACCATTTTCCCATGAACCCCTCATGGGAACTATGATTTACCCGAACGCTTATCTCATATCGCAAGGTGTGAATGCAGGAGACAAGGTTTGCTTCAAGCCAGACAGTGAGTATGAGTTTGATGTAGATGGAGAGAAGCTATATAGAATGTACGATCATCAAATAACTATACTGCTATGAGAGATCCAAAAGAAATAAAACTTAAGATTATTGAGGCTGGTCATCAGGCTGTTGAGCAGCTGATTAAAGTAGCAAAGGAGGCAATTATTAAACCCGAGGATGAGAGTGAGCTATCTGCTGACAGATTAAAGAATGCAGCAGCTACAAAGAAGCTTGCCATATTTGATGCCTTTGAGATTTTAAATAGAATAGAGTCTGAGCGTGAAGCTCTTGAGATGTTGGATAAGGGAGTAAGTAGGACAGATACAAAACAAGGATTTGCAGAGCGAAGATCTATATCGAATCGTTAAGGACCACGTTCCTCAGAATGCTATAAGCAAGAAGAACAGCGGTAGGTCATGGCAGTACGGCTACAACGAGCAGTACGACATGGTTGTTATTTCTAAGACTGGACAGATAGGAGAGATTATAAGCATACAAGGATTGACTATTGCGTTGCCTGCTGTACCTAAGGAGGTATACAAAAGGTCTGAAAAGATTTCACAGCAGTACTGGGAGAGAGAAGAACTACCAAAAGAGCTTTATAGGGTACAGTCAATCTTCCATTGGAACGAGATGCCTGCTGAGTTTAAAGACAGATGGGTAGACTACATCGAGCAAGAGTTTGATAGAAGAGAAGAGGGTTTATGGTTCATGAACAATGGTAAGCCTACGTATATTACTGGTGCCCATTACATGTACCTACAGTGGTCTAGTATTGACGTTGGGTATGCAGACTACCGTGAAGCAAATAGGATATTCTTTATATTCTGGGAAGCATGCAAGGCTGATCCAAGATCATTTGGTATGATCTACTTGAAGATTAGACGTTCAGGGTTCTCATTCATGTCATCATCTGAGTGCGTTAACATAGCCACACTTGCTAGAGACTCTCGTGTAGGTATACTATCTAAGACTGGTGCTGATGCTAAGAAGATGTTTACTGATAAGGTGGTACCAATAAATAGCAGGCTACCATTCTTCTTCAGACCTATCATGGATGGTATGGACAAGCCAAAGACTGAGCTTGCCTATCGGGTGCCAGCATCTAAGATTACAAAGAAGAACATGGCTACTTTAGGAGACGACAGTGTCATTGGTTTGGATACGACTATAGACTGGAAGAACACTGAAGAGAACTCATACGATGGTGAGAAGCTATTATTCTTAGCTCACGATGAGTGCTATGCTCCTGATACTAAGTTGTTAATGGCTGACTTTACTTTTAGGTCAATAAAAGATATTAATGTTGGTGATAAAGTGATGGTTGAGGGGGGGAAGATAAAGACTGTGATGAAGCGAGTAGATGGTATAACAGACCGATACTTAGTGAGACAGCCTTATGGAGAAGATTATGTCGTTACAAAAAACCATAGACTTGTATTTAATCGATACTTTTTCAATCCTAAAAACAGGAGACATGAAGAAGTGATAATGACTCCTGAAGAGTACATATCTAAGTCGAAGTTTGTGAAGCAACATCTAACAAGAGTTACATCAAAAGGTGTTGAGATGGCGGACAACTACGATGGTATACCCCCATATCTATTAGGTTTATGGCTTGGTGATGGTCGTCAGCAGGAGTTTACTATACTTGTAAATAAGGAAGAGGAGCCTGAAATATTACAGTACCTTGGGAGGATTGCTGAGATGAAGGGAATTGACTTTGACTTTAAAAAGAGTACAAGTAAAAAGATAGTGGAGTTTAGGTTTAAAGGTATAAATTCAGAGCTTAGAAAGATTGGGGTATATAAAAATAAGCACATACCTGATCAGTATATGAAGTCGTCCATAGAGTCTAGGTTACAACTTCTAGCTGGGTTGATTGAATCAGATGGTCACTCTGACAAGAAGAAGAATGTAATTAGTATAGGAATGAATAAGCTAGGGTTAATCGAACAGATTAGAACTCTTGCGCTTTCATGCGGCATAAGCTGTAGTAATATTTCTCATAGCACATCTAATTTTAATACTGATGTATACAAAATAAGTCTATCTGGAGATCTTTCTAGGATACCTTTGATAACCGAAAAGAAATCATTTGAAGGTTATAATCCTACTTCTACAGGCAGAAGAAATAAGGTATCTGTTGAGTATCTTGATAGAGGTGAGTATGTTGGTATACAAGTAGATGCAGAGAATGATGATGAGCGCAAGCTTATTCTATCTGATTTTACTATCAGTATGAACAGTGCAAAATGGACTAAGCCTAATAATATCCTAAACAACTGGAGGGTAACTAAGACCTGTCTTAGGGTAGGTAGTAAGATTATTGGCAAGTGTATGATGGGATCTACATCCAATGCATTGAGTAAGGGTGGAGACAACTATAAGAAACTATACGAGGACTCTAACGTACATAACAGAAATGCTAATGGTCAAACAAAGAGTGGGCTATATGCTTTGTTTATACCTATGGAGTGGAACATGGAAGGTTTCATCGATAGGTATGGAATGCCAGTAGTTAGAAAGCCTAGTGAGCCTGTTCTTGGTGTTGATGGTCAAATGATAAAGAATGGTGCTATTGACTACTGGGAGGCTGAGGTTGATTCATTAAAGAACGATGCTGATGCATTGAATGAGTTTTATCGTCAGTTCCCACGCACGGAGTCACATGCATTCAGAGATGAGAGCAAGTCATCTATATTTAATTTGACAAAGATTTATCATCAGATAGACTATAATGATTCAAACATAGAGGCACATCTTGTTACACGTGGTTCATTCCACTGGAAGGATGGGGTAAAGGACAGCAAGGTTGTATGGACTCCAGATCAAAGGGGTAGATTCTTAATCAGCTGGGTACCTCCACTAAATATGCAGAACAATGTAGCTACAAGAAATGGGTTGAAGTATCCTGGCAACGAGCATCTTGGATCATTTGGTTGTGACCCATACGATATATCAGCAGTAGTTGGAGGAAGGGGTTCAAATGGATCACTACATGGGATGACAAAGTACCATATGGATGATGCTCCTGCTAATCAGTTCTTTCTAGAGTACATAGCAAGACCACAGACAGCAGAGATATTCTTTGAAGAAGTATTAATGGCTTGCGTATTTTATGGTATGCCTATGCTTGCAGAAAACAATAAAGCTCGTATATTATATCACTTTAAGAATAGAGGGTATAGAGCATTCTCTATGAACAGGCCAGATAGACCATTAAATAAGCTTACAAAAACTGAGCGTGAGTTAGGTGGTATACCAAATACTTCTGAAGAAGTAAAGCAGTCACATGCTTCAGCGATTGAGTCCTACATTGAGAAGTTTATTGGATTCGATGTGACAGGAACCTATAGATCTCCAGATGAGATAGGTACAATGCCGTTCACAAGAACACTTGAGGACTGGGCAAAATTCGATATTAATGACCGTACCAAGCATGATGCTTCAATTAGTTCTGGGCTTGCTATTATGGCAAATCAAAAACACGTATATTTACCAGAGAAAAAAGAATCGAAAATTAGTGTTAATTTCGCAAGGTACACAAACACAGGTGCTATAAGTCAAATTATTAAATGAAAGACGTAGTAGTTAATATATCTGCAACAGCTTTTCCAAGTCAGTTTGTATCTGATGCAGAGAAGGAAACTATGGAATATGGTCTTCAAGTAGGTCAGGCTATTCAATACGAATGGTTCCGAAAAGATGGCAACCAATGCAGATATTATAATCAGTGGGGAGATTTTCACAGACTACGTCTTTATGCAAGAGGCGAGCAATCAGTTCAGAAATATAAGAATGAACTTGCAATAGATGGTGACCTGTCTTACTTGAACCTTGATTGGACTCCAGTTCCTATCCTTCCAAAGTTTGTTGACATAGTAGTCAATGGTATGTCTGATAGACTTTTCAAAGTTAAGGCATATGCACAGGATGCTATGTCTCAGGCCAAGAGAAGTAAGTATCAGGACATGATAGAAAGCCAAATGTTGGCTAAGGATGTATTGTTAAAGATACAGGATGCAACAGGTGCTAATCCATTTGTAACTAATCCTGATGAACTCCCTGAGACTGACGAGGAGCTATCACTATACATGCAGCTTAATTATAAGCCAGCAATTGAGATAGCAGAGGAGGAGGCGATTAATACCATATTTGATGAGAACCACTACCAAGATACACGAAAGCGTATAGATTATGACTTAGCTGTAATTGGTATAGGTGTTGCAAAGCATGAATTTCTGCCTGGTGCAGGTGTACAGGTTTCTTATGTAGACCCTGCCAACGTGGTTTACAGCTATACTGAAGACCCATATTTTCAGGATTGTTTCTATTGGGGAGAGATTAAGACTCTTCCAATGACTGAGCTTTTAAAGATTGACCCAACTCTTACAAATGAGCAGTTGGATGAGATATCTAAATATTCTCAAAGTTGGTATGACTACTACAACGTAGCTAGATTCTATGAGAACAGTCTATTTTCTAGAGACACCTGTACCTTACTTTACTTTAACTACAAGACCACCAAGAAGATAGTATACAAGAAGAAGATACTTGAGGGTGGTGGGTCTAGAGTTATAGAGAAAAATGATCAGTTTAATCCTCCTGTAGAGATGATGGAGGAAGGTCGTTTTGAGAAGATTGAGAAGACCATTGACGTATGGTATGATGGTGTAATGGTAATGGGCACTAACATTATGTTGAAGTGGGAACTTTCCCAGAACATGGTTAGACCAAAGTCTACATCTCAACATGCGTTGCCAAATTATGTTGCAGTAGCACCTAGAATGTATAAGGGAGTAATTGAGTCATTGGTAAGAAGGATGGTTCCTTTTGCTGATTTGATTCAGCTTACTCACTTAAAGCTACAGCAAGTAATTGCACGTACAGTTCCTGATGGTGTATTCATTGATGCAGATGGATTGAATGAGGTTGACTTGGGAACAGGTGCTGCATACAATCCTGAGGATGCATTGAGGCTATACTTCCAGACAGGTAGTGTTATTGGTCGTAGCTATACTCAAGATGGTGAGTTTAATAATGCTAGAGTTCCTATTCAGCAACTCACATCAAATTCAGGGGCATCTAAGACACAGATGCTCATAGCTAATTATAACCATTACCTAGATATGATTAGGTCAGTTACTGGTCTTAATGAAGCTAGGGATGGTTCTAATCCAGATCCAAATGCTTTGGTAGGGGTTCAGAAGCTTGCTGCTTTAAATTCCAATACAGCCACACGTCATATACTTGAAGGTGGATTATTTGTGTACAGATCACTAGCTGAGGCCCTTACCTACCGTGTTGCAGACATATTGCAGTACGCTGACTTTAAGGATGACTTTGCAAATAAGATTGGTAAGTATAATGTATCCATACTAGATGATATTAAAGATTTGTATATTTATGACTTTGGTATCTTCATTGAGATATCTCCTGATGAGGAGCAGAAGGCTCAACTAGAACAGAACATTCAGATTGCTTTGTCTAAGGGAGATATTAATCTTGAGGATGCAATTGACATCAGAGAGATAAAGAACCTTAAACTTGCAAACCAGCTACTTAAACTTAAGAGAGTTAAGAAGCAGGATCGTGAAGAGAAGATGGCAATGCAGAACCAAGCCATGATGGCTCAACAGCAGTTACAATCTCAGCAGATGGCAGCTCAGGCGGCTATGCAACAGATACAGCTAGAGACTCAGGCAAAGATGCAGATGAAACAAGCTGAGGTAGCATTTGAGATAGAGAAGCTTAGAGAAGAAGCTAATCTAAAGAGGATGTTGATGGGTGAGGAGTTTAGATACCAAATGCAATTAGGTGGCATCAAAGAGAATGCTTTAGCTAGTAGGGATATGATGAAGGAGAAGGAGAAGGCAAAAAGAATAAGCCAACAGAATACTGAGCAATCAAAATTGATAAATCAGAGAAAGAATAACTTGCCTCCATTAAATTTTGAATCTAATGAGGATACACTAGATGGATTCGATTTAGCAGAGTTTGAACCGAGGTAATAAAAAATAATTAAATTTGTCAAAATAAAATTAAATAAAATGGAAATTAAAGTAAGAGCCTTAGATGGCATAGAAGAAAAAAGTGTTCAGCAAGTAGAAGAGGAATTGCTTAAGAAGCATGAAGAGGAGCTGAACAATGGAGTAATTGACGAAGTAAAAATTGATACTTCTCACCTTGAACCTCAGGTACCTGAAGTACAAGAAGAAGAGGAATTATCAGAAGAAAAAGTTCTTTCATATATTGGTAAAAGATACAATAAGCAGATCAATTCATTTGATGAGTTGATGGACCAGAGACAGAGCAATGAACAGTTGCCTGAGGATGTTGCTGCTTATTTGCAATTTAAGAAGGATACAGGACGTGGGTTTGATGACTTTATTAAAGTTAATAAAGACTACAGCTCTATGGACCCTGATAAACTTCTTAGAGAATATCTTGCAAGTACACAAGATGGTCTTGATGATGAAGATATTAATGTTCTCATGGAGGAGTACACCTACGATGAGGATATGGATGAAGAGTCAAGAATTAAGAAAGTAAAGATTGCAAGAAAGAAAGCTATTGCAGAAGCTAAGAACTACTTTAATTCTCAGAAAGAGAAATACAAGCTCCCTCTTGAGTCAAGGGATATGGGCTTATCTCAGGAAGAGAAAGAAGAGTTTGAGGCTTATCGTCAATATACAAAGCAGGCGAAGACTATACAGGAAGAGACAGATCGGAAGCGTAAATGGTTCGACCAAAAAACAGATGAAGTCTTTAGTAAAGATTTCAAAGGATTTGAGTTCGACATTAATGATAAGAAGATTTCGTTTAGTCCTTCATCGGCTGATGAATTAAAAAAGATACAGTCAACACCAATGAATTTTATTAATAAGTTCTTGGATGACAGTGGATTAATTAAGGATGCAGCAGGATACCATAGATCATTAGCCATAGCAATGAATCCTGAAAAGTTTGCCAGGTTCTTTTATGAGCAGGGGCAAGCGGATGCAACTGATGATGTTTTACGCAAGACTAAAAATATAAACATGACTGAGCGTAGGGCACCAGAGGTAGTAACTAAAGGAGGATTTCAGGTGAAGGCGGTTGCACCAGATTCTGGAAAGGGTCTAAAAATCCGCAGTATTAAAAAAATCTAACAACTAAACTAAAGAAAAAAAATGGCAGTATTACCAAGCCCAGGGTATCAGCTCCAGCCAAGTGCAGAGCAAGTCCCTTTATCGACTAACTATATTACCAACTTCAACTTCTTGAACCAGTATCTTCCTGATACTTACGAGAAAGAATTTGAGCGTTATGGTAATCGTACCGTAGCATCTTTCCTTCGTATGGTAGGTGCTGAAATGCCTTCTAACTCTGACATGATTAAGTGGGCAGAACAAGGTCGTTTGCATACTAAGTATGTAGATTGTATTTCTTCTGGTGTTGCAGGCGATGATGATGCAACTATTACTGTTAACGATGCTAACGTATCTGGAATTGCTGTTCGTCCTGGACAGACTGTATTCATTTCTGACAATGCTACAGGTCTTTCTAACAAGGGTCTAGTTACATCTGTTAACGTAACCAATGGAACGTTTGACGTAGTTTACTACGAAGGTGGTGGACAAACTTTCGGTGACACTGAGATTTTGTCTGTATGGATCTATGGATCTGAATTTAAGAAGGGTACTGTTGGAATGGTTGGTTCTTTGGAAGCAGAAGATGAGATCTTCTCTAACTCTCCAATCATCATCAAAGACAAGTACGCTGTAAGTGGTTCTGACATGGCTCAGATTGGATGGGTAGAAGTAACTACTGAGAATGGTGCAACTGGATACCTTTGGTATTTGAAGTCTGAGCACGAGACTCGTCTTCGTTTCGAAGATTATCTTGAGACTGCAATGATTGAAGCTGTTCCTGCTGAGACTGGATCAGGTGTTGCTAACTCTGCATTGAACCCTAACTTTGGTAACAAAGGTTCTGAGGGTATCTTCTACGTTGTAAACGATAGAGGTAACGTATGGGGTGGTGGTAACCCAACTACTCTTTCTGACTTCGATGCTATTATCTCTCGTCTTGATAAGCAGGGATCTATCGAAGAGAACGTATTGTTTGTGAACAGAGCTTTCAGCTTTGACATTGACGATATGTTAGCAGAGCAGAACAGCTACGGAGCTGGAGGTACTTCTTATGGTCTATTTGACAATGATAAGGACATGGCCTTGAATCTTGGTTTCACTGGATTCAGAAGAGGTTATGACTTCTACAAGTCTGACTGGAAGTATTTGAATGATCCTACCATGCGTGGTGGATTGCCTACTGGAGCTCAAGCCTCTGGAACTGTAACTGGTTTGTTGGTTCCTGCTGGATCTACTACAGTATATGACCAGATCCTTGGTAAGAACGCTAAGAGACCATTCTTGCACGTTCGTTACAGAGCTTCTGAGACTGAAGATCGTAGATACAAGACTTGGATCACTGGTTCTGCTGGTGGTGCACAGACTAGCGATCTTGATGCAATGGAGGTTAACTTCCTTTCTGAGCGTTGTGTTTGTACCTTGGGTGCTAACAACTTCGTATTGTTCAGATACGGATCTTAATTCTAAATTATGGAGGGGCCAATTGGCTCCTCCTTTAACCTTTAAAACAAATAAGACAATGGCAAAGAAGAAAATTGACCCACCTTCAAAAAAGGGAACTGCTGCTAAAGACAGTATTTCTTATGCAAATAGAAGAGCACCATTAATGAATGTTGATCTTGGTAAAGGAAGAAAAATGTCTATAGATACTACTAGCATGAAGAATCCTGATCCAAAAACATTTTCATTTGTTATTACTGCTCCTGATGGATCTGTAGTAAGAAAAGGAAAATTGACTGAAGGAGGATTTGGTGCAGCTAATGCTAAAGAGATAATAAAAAAATGGTCTAAAGGGCTAAAGTAATTAGTTCAACATTTAAACAAATAAAGCAATGGCAATCATGTTTGGTCCTGGTAAAGGAAAAAAGAAAGAGGCTTCAAAACCATTAAAAGTTTTATCTAAAGCAGGGCAAATGACTGCTGCGCCTGGATACAAGTTGGGTTTACTTAGAAATGCGGAGCATACTAAGAACCCAACAAAAACGGTTACAATGGGGACTGGTCCTGTAGCACCAAGTTATACTCGACAACAGGGTATTATTGGGCCTGTTCCTGTAGGAAAGGATGTAAAAGCAGCAGCAGCTCCAGCAAAGAAGAAAGGTCCTTCTGCTGTTGGTAAAGCAATAGCTAAAACTAAAACTTCTATTGAAATGGCTTCTAGAAAAAGAATAGCTAATTCTTCATATAGAGGTATGGGCAGAGGCTCTAGAGGTGGTGGAGGTAAAAGCTGCGCTGCTTACAGGTAATAATAGTAATTAATTAAAGGGAGTCGGTTTTGGCTCCCTACATTTTAAATTTAATCAAATGAAAAAGACATCAACAAATTCCGACAAAGTTTATAAGTTAAAAGGAGAGTCTGCTCCTTTATCTTTCACACTACCATCAAGAAATACAAGAAGATATGCTCTTCTTTATTTTGATGAAGAAAAAAATGTTAACAGACCATTGAGGTATGCTATCAATCAAAAGTCTCCATTCGAAGACGAACAAGATGGCAATGCAATTTTAGAACCAATCATTTTTGAGAATGGGTTCTTAAGAGTTCCAAAGAACAATCCAGTACTACAGCAGTTTCTTCACTACCATCCATTAAATGGTAAATCATTTATTGAGGTAGACCATGAGAAGGATGCCAATAAGGAAGTAGAAAGACTTACTTCTGAAGTGGATGCACTAGTAGAAGCACGTAAGCTTTCAATAGATCAACTAGAGACATTATCAAGAGTTATCTTCGGTAAGGACCCTAATAGATTTACTACTGCTGAGTTGAAGCGTGATATGTTGATTTATGCAAAGAGAGATCCAAAAGGATTTATGAATGCTCTTTCTGATCCATCACTTAGACTTCAGTCAGATGTGTACGTATTCTTTGAACAAAAATTACTTTCATTTAGAAATGGACAGAAAGAAGTTTGGTTGAACCTACCTTCCACTAAGCGTAAATTGCTTACTATTCCATTTGGACAAGACCCATACTTTACTGTTGCTGAATTTTTCAAGACAGATGATGGAGTTGAAGTTTTGAAAGTATTAGAAAATAACTTAGATTTGTAATGTTATTTGACTTTTCATAGATAGATGATTAAAAATGGGGGTGTAATAACACCCTCTTTTTTTTGTTTATATTTGTAAAAAGACTTACAATGATAAACTCCGTAAGAAATACCGTATTGGCAATTCTCAACAAGAACAATTACGGATACATCTCTCCTTCTGATTTCAACCTGTTTGCCAAGCAGGCGCAGCTAGAGATATTTGAAGAGTATTTCTCACAGTATAATAACCTAGTAAATAAAGAGAATGCTCGTATATCTGGTACAGATTATGCTGATTTAAAGAAGGCTACAGAAGAGGCGATGGAAGTATTTTCTATTACATCTACTCTTACTCAGGTAGCTCCTGGAGCAAATAGATTTTATTTACCATCACTTGCAACAACTGGGTATGACTTTTTTATGATTGTTAAAGTACTCTGTTATAATGCATCAGTATCTCCAAGAGTATTTAAAGGAGAGGCAGAGAAGGTTACACACAGTAGGATTACTATGTTAGCAAATTCTAATCTAACTGCCCCTACCGAAACATACCCTGCTTATACTCAAGATGGAAATATTTTGACTGTGTATCCATCAACTATAAATTTAGCTAATGAGGTGGATGCCAATTACTTTAGGTATCCTCTTGATCCAAAGTGGACTTATGTTACACTAACAAATGGAGAGCCTGTATTTGATCAGTCACAACCTGATTATCAGGACTTTGAAGTACCAATTGAAGATGAGTACAAACTAGTATCAAAGATTTTACAGTATGCAGGTGTGTCTATTCGTGAAATTCAAGTTGCTCAGTTTGCTGCTGCTGAAGAACAAAAACAATCTGAATAATCATGGCATATATCAGTCAGTATCAGTACTATGAAAATGGAGGCAATCAGCCTGCAAATGCTAACTGGGGATCTTACCAGTATGTAAGTCTTCAGGATATTGTGAATAACTTTATCCTTATGTATTCAGGTAACCATTCTTTGGTTAACAATGAGGAGAGGTATAAGATTCTATTCCATGCAAAGAGAGCTATTCAGGAATTGAACTACGATGCATTTAAAGAGATAAAGGTATTAGAACTAACTGTGGATGATACACTTAGATTTATATTGCCATCTGATTACGTTAACTGGGTTAGAGTAAACCTTTATAAGGATGGTTACTTGAGACCACTAACTGAGAACATACAGGTGTTATCTTCTCTTGCATACTTGCAGGACCAGACAGGAAAGATTTTATTTGATCAGAATGGTAATGCATTATCTCCAGAGTTTTCCCAGATTGATTTGCAGAGACTTGAAGGAACAAAGAAGAGTATATATCTAAACCCAGATAGCCGTTACAATGGTGAATATGGATGGGACTTGGGTGATGGGAACTGGTACTTTGAGTATGGATTAGGTGAGCGTTATGGTTTAAATACTGAGACTGCTAACTTCAATCCAACATTTAATATTGACAAGAAGTCTGGTGTAATTAACTTTAACTCAGACATGTACGGTCAGTCAGTTATACTTGAGTACATATCAGATGGTATGGAAAATGGGGATGACTCAAAAGTAAGTGTCAATAAATTATTTGAAAAGTATATTTATGCGTACATTCAATACGAAATACTGAATGCCAAGTTGGGTGTACAGGAATACATTGTTGCTAGAGCTAGAAGAGAGAAGTCTGCTCTGTTAAGAAATGCTAAGATAAGAATCAGTAACATTCACCCAGGCAGGTTGCTCATGAACCTTCGTGGCATGGACAAGTGGTTGAAGTAATATGGCTAATATAACTAGGAATTTCATATCTGGAAGAATGAATAAAGTCGTTGATGAACGACTTATTCCTGACGGAGAGTATGTTGATGCTCTTAACGTCCGTATGGGTTCTACTGAAAATGCTGAGATTGGTGTAATAGAGAACAGTAAAGGTAACTCAAAGATTACTGAGTTAAAGTATATCAATGGGACTGCTCTTAGTTCATCTGCCAAATGCATAGGTACAATTACGGATAGTATGAATGAAACCATCTATTGGTTTGTTCATGACCCAAACTTTGCTGTAGGTGCAACAGGTAAGCTTGATATGATTGTATCATTCAATGTTTACACAAATATCCTTACCTATCATGTTGTAAGTATTAATGACGGAGGTGGTGTAGATACCACATTAAACTTTGATCCTAAGTATCTTATTACTGGTGTAGACATCATAGACAATTTTCTTTTTTTCACTGATGATTATAATCCACCTAGAGTAATAGATAGATTTAAAAGCTATGCTGTTCCTGTTAGTAACATTGATCAGTTTAGTGCTGAGTCTTTGCTTGTTATAAAGAAGCCACCAGTAGAGGCACCAACTGTTCAGTTGTTAAATACTGGACAGCAAGAGAACTTTCTTGAGGATCGTTTTATTTGCTTTGCTTATAGATACCAGTATGAGGGTGGGGAGTACTCCGCAATATCTCAATGGTCAGCTCCAGCATTCCAACCAAATCCTTTTGACTTTAGCATCAATAGCTACCTTAATGAGGGAATGGTTAACCTTTACAATACGGCTGAAATAACATACAATACTGGTGGGCCATTGGTAAAAGGGATTGACTTGTTGTTCAAAGAGACAACTTCAAATGTTATTAAAGTTATTGAGAAGCTAAACAAGGCTGACCTTGGAATAGTTGACAACACATACAGGACTTACACATTTACAAATAGTAAAATATTTACAATACTACCTGAGTCAGAACTACTTAGGCTATATGACAATGTCCCTCTACTTGCAAAAGCACAAACCATTATGGGCAATAGACTCATGTATGGCAACTATGTTGAGGGATATGACATGGTTGATAGTAATGGTAGACCAGTTGATTTAAGTTACTCTGCTGATTTAATTTCTGAAAGCATTGGTGTTGAACAATTACCATATACTCTTGGTCAGGGAACTTATACTTTTGGATTTTCTCAAACTATTAATGACTCAGTTGCATACATTGATTTATTGTCTGTTGAGTTAATTGAAGGGGCTTCTATTACTGTTGAGCTTAGGTTTGATCATGATTCTTTTGATGGAGATACTCCATTCCCTACAGAAACAACTGATAATATTTCAATTACGTTTTCATTTACTTTACCTACAAGTTATAACTCCGTATACGAGCTTGCAACTAGCGTAGAGTTTCAAAATGCAGTAGGTGATATAGGCAATATACAGCCAGTAGCTACCTCATGTAATGGCACAACACTTACTGATCAATCTAACTGTGCTCTTCCAAATAACTTGGATGCACTTATTAAGTACCAAAGTGGTATCAGTACATATGGTCAAGGTATAGGAATAATTACATCTCCTGCTAGTTCATCAATTGGTTTTCAGTTGTTGACAATGAGATATGTGGACAACACAACTACTCCTACATTTAATGTGTACGAGTATTATGGTATATCTTATGTTGAAGCTTTCTATCAGAAGTCAAACACTTCACGAAGCTTGCATAGTAATCGTGGATACGAGATTGGTATTGTGTATATGGATGACTTTAATAGATCAACAACTGCGTTGGTTAGTCCAAACAATACTGTAAATGTTCCTTGTTCAGCATCTGATACAAAGAACTCAATACAAGTAACAATACCTATTACTCAGAGACCACCATACTGGGCTACAAGATATAAGTTTGTAATTAAGCCAGATGAGGAGAACTACGATACGATTTATAGCAGCATATACTTCAACGATCCTCTAACTAACAATTCATACTTTCTTTTAGAAGGAGAGAATGCTAGAAAGGTAGAACAAGGAGATAGACTTATTGTAAAGGCAGATACTAGTGGGCCAACAAATACTTGTACATATGCTACTGTACTTGAGAAGGAAGCAAAGGCTTCTGACTTTATTCAGATACCAAGTGAACTAGATCCTAACGTTGACATCCCTGTTCCTTCAGGTGTTTACATGAAGATTAATCCTAACAACTTTTCAGTTGTTGTGGATGAGCTTGCTTTGATTGCTCCTGGTACTATTGAGGTTGAAGAGAATAACCCTGGAGATTACCCTGTATTACAGTATCCAATGAATAGATATGATTCAGTATCTTCTTCATGGGTAGATTATGATGTCCCTGCTGGTAGCCGTATCAGGATGAAGATTGAGTTTGAAAGGCTTGGAGCTGGTCAAGGTAATGGTGATAACTGTGGAAGACGTATATATACTTTTGAGAAAGAATTCATTGCATCTGAATCATATAACAATATGAAGGATTGGTGGGATGGAGACAATGTAGCTCAAGTATTAGATGATGGTACATCTGAGTTAGGAGCAGGTCAGCCTCCTATTGAAAACGTTTATGATGATTCGCTTGCAACTGGATCTATATCTACCGCTATACCATCTATTGATAATGAAACTAAAAACTATTATAGATTCTATCAATACCCAAGTACTCCTGGGCCAAACAAAGACAAGGTTGTTCTTTTAATATCTGGAACAATTAGATGTAGTGGTGTCACACAAAAGAAGAAAAGAAGATCAACTGTTACTGCAACGTTTGAAGTATTCAGAGCGGATACAACATTGATATTTGAAACTGAACCATCAAATGCATTACCAGATGTATTCTTCGAGAATGAATTATCATTCCCTATAGTTAATGGTTTCCATACTGGTAACGTTCAAAACCAAACAGCAGGTCAACCAGCAATAATAGATACTAACTTCTTTAACTGCTTCTGCTTTGGCAATGGAGCTGAGAGTTATAAGATACGTGATTCAATTGTAGGGAGAACATTTAATTTAGGTACAAGAGTCACCTCAGTATCTGCTCAAGACTACAAGAGAGTTAGAAGGTTTGCCGACATCACTTACAGTGGTGTGTATAACTTTGAGACCAATGTTAATAAGCTAAATGAATTTAACCTTGGCTTAGTTAACTATAAGTACCTAGAGGTTTCTTTTGGACCAATCTACATACTTGATGGTAGGGAGACAGACATCTTAGTACTACAGGAAGACAAGATATCCTATGTGCTTGCTAGTAAGAATCTAATTTCTGATTCAGCAGGAGGGGGTGCGATAGCTTCTGTACCTGAGATACTTGGTACACAGATAGCTAGACTAGAAGAGTTTGGAATTAGCTTTAATCCAGAGAGTTACGTTAAGTGGGGATACGATAGGTTCTTTACTGATGTAAAGCGTGGTGCTGTTCTACAATTGAAAGGAGACCAACTTATAGTCATCTCAGAGATGGGTATGAGAACATGGTTTAGAGATACGTTTATAGACTTATTTAATACTCAAAAGCTAGGTGGATATGATCCTTACCTTAATGAGTATGTTCTATCAATAAATGATGATCCGCTTCCTCAAGAAGCTGATTGCATTAACTGTGGTATACAGCAAACATTTACCATAGCTGCTGGGAACAGTGTTTCTTATTGTGTTGACTTGAATCAGCCAGTAGGCAATGCTACTGTTCTATATAGCGTACCTCCTTCATCTACTGCTAACTTTGAGGTAGAGGTGACATATAATGCAGTCACTGTTTCATCTGGTGTTGTATCAACATCTGGATCACTTGTATTTAACAAGAGCTCAAATTCTGTTAATGTTGCTACAGTTACAATAACAGCTACTAACAATGTAGTTATCACTGTGAATCCTAAGTGTCCTACAACATCTAACCTTACTGTTGTAAGAGTTACGTTGACTAGTGTAGTGGATGCTGGTAAGTTTATTCACAATGAATACAGATACACTGATGGACCATTTATTTCACCAGTACAATCTACTTTAGTTACGTTCGCTACAGGAGCATCTAGCCCAATAGTATCTCAGTTTACATCAGTTACTGGTGCTGAAGGAACTTCTGGTATACCTACATCTGGATCATCTGTTCAAATGAGATACAACAAAATTGGATTTGATAATTTTAATTTTGATATATCATCAGATAAATTCAGATATTTACGTAGTAATACGGTGTATGGAAATAACCCAGTTGATATAGCAGCACTTGTTGCGGCTTCAACTAACGTTACTCCTGTGACTGGTTCAGGATCATTCTACTCTGGAGCGTTTACTGTTCCAAGTGGTGGTCAATACCTTTACTTAATTTGGGATTATAGAAACTCACTTCCACTTCAGCTTTGCTATTCAAACATAAATGAATTCGATGCTTGCTGTGAATGTTAATTAACTATGGCTACACAAGCTACATATTATCTAGATGCACCATCACTTGGCTCTGCTACTGTGGTGTATTCTAATTCAACGCTTACTACCGTTGCCCCAAATGGATACTATTCAGATGGAGTAATAGTAAGAGAGCAGGTGTCTGGGGTATTATTACCTCAAGTTATTTGCCCATCATGCTCAGTTAGTTGCAATGCTACTATATCTGAAAGTGGTGCCCAAGGTATATACTATTTGAGTGTGAACTTGGGGAATGCCACTGGAGCTGTTGTTGTTGAATTTAATCCACAAAGTGTACCAGATGGTATAGTAGCTGTGTTCAATAGCGTAACATATAATGGTGTATCATCGCCATCATTTGGATGGCTACAAGGTACAGCTGGGTTGCCTACATACATAGGGAACTCTGCTAATGATTGTGGTATAGTTTCAGGATCACCATATACGCTTAATGAATTTGGTTATGATGGAACGGACTTCTATAGTTTTGGTACAACTCAATCAGTAAGTGTTGCAGCAGGACAGATGGATTTAACTGCTGGAAATCCAGGGGCATGTGTAATGGTAATACCAAAGACTACTGCTTCTCCATCAGTATTAAACATTTCAATTATTGGTGCATGCGTATCAACTATTTTTGATTTGAATTTATCTTGTCCAGCTCCTTTAACTTCATTTAGTTCAAGTACTGTAAATGCAAGTAGCTCTGCTGCTTGTTCAGATACCATAGACCAGACCTATTATGTGGCTCATGTAAATGGATCAGGTGGCACGCTTGGTCTATATGATTTGGTGTTTAGTGATGCAAATGGACAATTCAAACTTGCTGCTGGATTCTATCAAACAAACGATGCAGGAACAGATGAGTGGTATGAAGTTGATGCTAATGGTGTAATTGTATCATTTGGTGATTGCTTGTATAATCAATTCACAGTTTACTTTGATATAACAACAGCTCCTAATACATACGGATGGGCTAGTTCACTAGCTGCTTGTGCAGGTACAGGAACTCCATTGACCGTATATATCGTAGGAACGGAAGCATCATTATACGATGTGTTCCTTGCAGGAAAAGTGCTATATACAGACGCAGGACTTACTACACCACTAGATGGAAATAACACATGGTTTAAAACTGTATCTGCTCCAGCATTAGGAGAATCATTCCTATTAGATGGAGTAGGTGTAATATCAAACTGGGGAGGACCTTGTTAACATATGGACTACACATTATCATATAGCGAATCGAGTCAAGGATGGCCATCATTCTACTCTTTCATTCCTGAGTACATGATAGGAATGAACAACTATTTCTACAGTTTTAAGGGTGGAAATCTTTACAGACACAATGTGAATAACACTAGGAATAATTTCTATGGAGTTCAGTATACATCTAGAATAATTAGTGTATTCAATGATGGTCCATTAGAAAACAAGTTGTTCAAGACTTTGAATCTAGAAGGAGATGCATCTTGGTCTGCTTTAATGGAGACAGATATACAGACATCTGGATTTATAAATGCGGCATGGTTTGAGAAAAAGGAAGCCTCATGGTTCGCATTTGTTCGCAATTCGGGAACTGTACCTGCCTCTCCATCTGAGTATGCGTTAAGGTCAGTAAATGGTATAGGAAGAAGTGCAACAGTTACAGGATCTGGATCAGCAGTAAATGTTAACTTTGCAATTAGTCCAACACCAATAAGCATAGGAAGTATAGTAAGTATTGGTGATTATCTATATTACTCATTACCACCAAGTTACAATTCACCAGTGCTTTGTGGTAGAATTACAAACATTGTGGTTGACTATCCATTAGGAGTAAATAGACTTGTGGTGGATACAACAATAACTGGAGGTGGTGTACCACCAATAGGCACACCATACTTTATGTATATTAAGGGGTCAGTAGCAGAATCTCATGGTGTTCTAGGTCACTATTGTTTGTTTACACTAGAGAACAACAGCACATCTAAGGTTGAGCTATTTGCAGTTGAGTCAGAAGTAATGAAAAGTTATCCTTAAATTCGTATAAAAATATTTTGATATGGTACTAGAAACAGCAGCTACAGTAGTAGGAATATTAAGTTCTCTTGGTAGCGCAGGAGCATCATTTACTCAGGCTGGCAAACAGGCAAGAATGGCTAAAAAAGCAAAGGCAGAAGCAGAACGTGCGTTTGCTGAGGCAAAGAAAAATCTTCAAGTAAATTTCTATGAGCAACTTGGTATACAAAGAGAAGCTTATGAACTGGAGCGTGAAGCAATGTTGTCTGCTGGGGCACAAGCTATTCAAGCTGGAGTAGAGAGTGAGAGAGGAGCAGCAGCTACAGCAGGAAGAGTTCAACTTGCACAACAGCAGGGACAAAGAGAAATTGCTGGAGCTATGGCCAAAGAACTTTTTGGTCTTGAAGCAGCTACTGCTGAAGAGGAATCAAGGCTTGCAACTCAGAGAGCATCCCTTGATTTAGCACAAGCTGAGGGATCTCAAAATGCACAGGCAATAGCACAGGCAGCACAGGCAGCAGGTATATCTGGTGGATTTCAGGGACTAACTAGTGCGGCTCAACAATTTATTCAAGGCGCACAATTATATAAATCAGCAGAAGGTAAGAAAGAATTGGATAGATTGAAAAAAGAATATGAAAGAGCTGCGTCAGATAATATTTTAGGTAGTAAATTTAAAGATCCTACTACAGGTCAAGCACTTCCATTTGATGTTGCTATATCAAGATTATCAGGATATGGAGGTGACTTATCTAAGATATCTGCAATGGATGCCCTTAGACGTGAGGAATATTTAGTTGATAGACCAGAGTTGTTAAGGTCAATAAGAGAAGGTGCATTTACAGCAGGGGGGACTGGGTTCAGAGAAGATATTACTGCTTCTAACCCAGCCTCTAGACAGAGCTTAAATCAGTTGAAGAATTTCCAAATGCAATCATTCGCTCCAAAATTTACTCCTCTGGATCAAATAAATTATTTTAGTCTTAATCCTTTTACAGTTTCAGGAAAATAAAGAATGGAGACTTACTACAAATACGCTGAAAGGCAAGCAGATAGTTTTGTTAACTGGGCAGAGATTGGTAAGAATCTTACTGACATGCTTCAGAAAGAATTCCAAATTCGTGAACAGAAGAAGGCTGCCATTGATCAAGCTACTAGAGAAAGCTTAAAGGAATTATCTAATCAACCAACTGGACAGCATGAAGGTCTAAATGCATGGTCTTTAAAGTATGCTGACGAAGCAAGAGAAGCTATCCTTTTGCAAGATAGATTATTGAAGAAAGGAATTCTAAAGCTAAAAGATTATACCATAATGAGACAGAATCTCAATGATGGTACAGATGAGTTGTATTCAGCTATAAAAGGATATCAAGAGATATTTAAAACTAAAATGGATCGACTTAGAAGTAATGATCCTGCAAATAAATCTCAACAAATTGAAGTAGACTTGATGTCTATGATAGAGGGATTTTCAGATTTCTCTAAGTCAAAAGTTTTAATTGACCCAACAAACTTCACTGTAAGTATTGGTATCATGGAGCCCGATCCTAATAATCAAGGAGTAATGAGAGTAAGTAAGAATGTTGCTACCACAAGTTTCCTTAAAAAGATTCAGGATACAAAGTTTGATTACTTTGATTCATTCGCAAGAGCAAAAGATATTGCTAAAAATGTAGGTACTTATTTAACTACTGTGGTTCAAGAGAGCACTGGTTTAGAAGGTAAAACACTTACTATTGAAGACGCATTAGCAAAGCCAGCCACACAAAATTTTATTCGTCAAAAAATAAAGGCTGATTTAAGTAACCCATATAATGTAACATCAATTTTGACTGAAGATCTTGTGGAAGATAAAGCTTATAATCCATATGTATCAAATATATCAGGATTGAAAGGTAATGTTATTGAGTGGGTATTTGATGGTCAATCAAATTTACCAATAGCTAATGTAACTGATGAGCAAATGAAGGCTGCTGAAGATTATATGTATGGGATGATTGTTGCTCAACTTCCTTATAAGGAAATACAGGCTAGATATAATAAACCTCAACCTAGCTCAGATGGAGGAGGAGGTGATCGTAGTTCAGGAAATACAATTCAACAGATTTATTCAGACTATTCATCAGCTCTTAATAGAATAGGATTGAGTAATTATACTTTTAGTAACAAAATGTCCACAACAATAGATAATATTAGGAATATTCTTTCACAAGTACCTGGAGGTTTTGATTTATCTGTTGAACCAGGGACTGAGGATGGAATAGTAAATATAAAAAAGGGTGATGCAATTGTTAAAACATTTAATGTAAAAGGAATTGATTCAGCAACACAGGGGAAATATGTTAATGAGTTTAAAGGAATACTTAGTAACTTAGCTGAACCATCTGAATTAGCAATTTGGACAAAAAGATCTGGTTCAGGTGGAACAGGAGGAATTAACTACTCAGACCTTTAAAAGATGAACGAAGAAGTAATAAACGACCTATACAACAACGCAGTATCAAAGGGTTACAAGAAAAGTAGAGAAGAATTCATTTCATTGCTTCAATCAAATGATGCAGTTATGAATGATATGTATACTTATGTTCAATCAAAGGGATACAAGAAAGGAGTAGATGATTTCAAAGATTTGATTGGTGCCACCATAGAAAAGCCTGTGGCTGTAGAATCAAAAAAAAAAGAAGATACTACGGGATTACCTTCTGGGGTTGGTTCTTCGGCTTCGTCCGTATCAGCTCCTAACGATGAGATAAAAGCTTTATTTAAAAGGTATGCAGAAGAGGCTCCTTTAAGGAAGACTTTTGCGGATAGAATTATACCACCTTCTCCTGCAACAACTCCTGAGTTTAAAAAAGAACTAAAGGAAGTTTCAATCAGAAAGGAAAAGGAAGATGCAGAATTATACTTAGCAAAATTGAGGGCTGAAAATGAATTTGATAAGCTAGGAGAAAAGCCAAGGGTAGAGCAAAGTAAATATCTTAATGAGCAGTTAACACAAATTAATAAAGACCTTATTGGAAAAGGTGAAGAATTTGTTGTGCCCGAAATGCAATACCGTTTTGGTAATCTAGGATTTAAATTTGAAGAAGCTGAAGGGGGTCGTGACTATATGAATGTTACGGCATCAAATGGTAAGACTACTCAGATATCACTAGACAATTTTTTAGAATCTACATCTGCATCAGAAGCATTTAGACTTCAAAAATTTATTCAAGACAACACACCTGTCAAAGGGCTATTTGCTTTTGAAAAAACTTTGAGAGATCAAGATAAAGTTTTCAATAATCAAAAGGAAATTGATGAGTCTCTAGCTAGTATTAATTCTGAACAAGCTAATATTATGGCTAGAAAATATGAGTTTGTTAAAATTCAGAGTAGTCTAGAAGCAGAAAAAGCTAATTTAGAAAGTGTACCTGAAAAACAAAGAAACACCCCACAGTACATTGCAAAAGTAAATGATTTCATATCAAAAGCCGACAAGTTTAGTAGTGATTTACAAGCGTTTGAAAAGGATATTGAAAGTTTAAAAAATAAAGAACAGCAATTAAATGAGTCTATAGGTAAATATACTGAGATGAAATCTCAGCAAGGGACATGGTATGGTTCTGCTCTTAATGCTTTTGCAAATAAGTCTTATTATGATATGGCTAAGGGGTTAACTGGTGTCACTATTGATTTTATAGGAGAGGTAATTTCAGCTACTGGATTACCAATAATGAGTCAAGAAAATTACGAGAAAAATTTTATAGAGCAAGCTAAGAAAGAAGGTGTAAATATTACTGAAGGAGAAGATTTTATATCAATAACTAGTAGACTAAGTCCTGAAACTCTTGCTAATATAGAGAACAGAGTAAAAGATGTAGGAAAGAAAAGTGTAAAAGGAGAAGTAATAGGAGACTTAGATAAAACTTCAAAGATGATTATGGAATCATCAGGAGTTTCTCCTGAATATTACCAATCAGTTGAAGAAACATTTGTAGGAGGAGCATTACTTGGTGCATTAACATCCATACCAGCTATGGCTGGTGGGCCATTAACTAGAACAGTATTGATGGGGTCACAAGTATTATCAGGGTTGGATGCTGAGATGTCTAATGACCCTGCATTTGCGGATATATCAGAGAATGAAAAATATCTTGTTAAGGGACCCATTGCAGTAGCGGTTGCTACGTTAGAAAGCATAGGACTAAGCAACTTAATAAACCAAAAGGGGTTCTTAAATGGGTTAGTTCTAAAAGCACTTGGTAAAGTTGGAAAAGGAGCAAGCTATAAAACTTTTGGTGAAGCCGTAAAGAATGAAATTGATAGTGCTGTAGCAAGAGGGGCTTTGACTTTAGGTGCTGGTTTTTTAGCTGAGGCTGAAACAGGTGCTCTTCAAGAGGTTGCTGATATTACTATTAAGGAAATTTATAATATGGCTAAGGAGAAGGAGATGTTTGATACTCCTGATTCTGTAGTTCAGTTTATTGAAAGAGTAGGGAAAGCTAGTATACAGGAGGGTATTGGAGCAGGAGTAATTTCTATACCTGCATCCGTATCTGCTGCCTACTCTGGTAAGGGATTCCTAGAAATGGATGATAATCAATTTATGCTATTTGAAAAGATAGCGAATGATTCAAACATTAAAAAAGGATTTATTGCTACACTTAAGTCTAGAATTAATAGTGGAGAAATTACTGCTGCTGAAGGTAAAGATATATTAAATAATTACACAAATTCTGTTGGTATATTAAACTCGCTACCTAATAACCTTGATATTCAAGGAAAAAAGCAGGCAATGAATTTACTAAAAGAGAGACGTGAATTAGAACTTCAAATTTCTGGTAAAGACCAAGCTTTGACTGTACCTCAACGCAATAGAATAACACAAATAAATGAACAACTAACTAAACTATCAGAAGATGCCGTTCAAAAGCAAGCAGCAGGTCAAGTACCTGTACAGCCAGAAGCCAGAGTTGGCCAAGAGGTGGCGCAAGGAGAACCCCAAGTAGAACCTCAAGTCGTTACCCAAGAAGGTCAAAAAGAAATAGCTGATGAGAATGTAATCCTAAGTGGATTACGTGATGGATTTAAGGCGGTTACTCGAAACTCTTTTGACATAAGATCTGATGCAGATGTTATGCAGAATATAGAGAACAGAAAATCTTTTACTACTTCAGTAACTAAGAATGGTAAAAAATATCTAGTAGTAGGATTAAAGCTAAAAGATGTTGAAGCAACTACCTCAGGAAGAGATGGGTATTCATTTGCTGCAATAGAAGACGATGGGAACCTACCTAGTAATGCTGTCGATGTTCTTACTCAGAAAGCTGTGTCTAATGTCTCATCTGTTTATCCTAATATAAAGACACCTACTATTGATATGTTTGCCCCAGTAGAGGGTAAGCAAGAAGTAATCCCTGCAAGCATTCAGTCGGATGTAGATAAGATTAATGAGGCGAGGAAGAAGGAACTTGATGATTTCAAGGGCCCACTTAATCAGCCTTATTTCATAGGTGATGAGACTGGTCCAACTGTAGAAGAGTTCATCAACCAGAAGTACGACACACAGATAGAAGAACTTAAGGCTAAGGCAGTACCTCAGGTGCAGGTAGTACCTACCAAACCTATAGATGTAGAAGGAGAAGTATCATTGCTTGAGCAATTTCTTATTGATGAAGGTCTAATTCCTGAAACGGAAGAAGCACCAAAAGCAAGACTAAGTACTGGTGTTGAGAAAGTTGATACCAGAACAAGTGAGGAAGCTGTTATAGCAGAGATGAATAAACTTGCTGAACAGTATCCAGAAGAAGCCAAGTTTGGACAAGTTGAGCCAGTAGGGAAGTCTGATGTTGGGGAAGCAGTAGCTCAGAATCCAACACCACCAGAAAAGAAAGCCCCATTCTTAAAAAGAGTTCTTGACAAACTAGGTCTTACTGATGAGAAACAATTGTACAGAACCATTGAGTCTTTTGCTGATATGCCTATGATGATTGGTATATCTGACACACTTGGAAGTGGTACGTATAAGGATGCAGCAGGTGGAGACCTTGAAATTGATGGTGGTATTCTATTTAACTTCTTTAGAAACACTGGTCTTGCATGGGCTAGTGTAAGCCAGAAACTAGCTGAGAATCAAGTAAAGCAAGCTAAACAGGTTTATGAATCCAATAAGGAGTTGTTCGATAGACTTTGGAAAGAAGGAGCTTTACCAGAGGGCCACATACCATATGCTATTGTTAGAATGGGTGATGATGCTTTGTATTCAAACGAAGCTATATTTAGATACCTATCACCTTTTATCAAGACCCTTCCTTTAGAGAATAGAAAAGCTGCATTGGAGGTTTACAAGAAGCAACTTATTGATGTAGCTAAAAATCAAACAGCAAGCTCTTTCATATTTGATCTTCAAGAAAAAATAGATGATGGTAGCATAAGCACGTTTGAAGACATTATAGGTTATTTGAATGACTTAACAAAATCTGGAGTAACTGAGTCGGCAGCTAAGAGTATACAATCTTTGAGGAATAGACTTAAAGATTTGAAAAAAGGAGATGATCTTTTCTCAAGAGCTGTAAATAGTATAGAAGATGTTCTTTCAAGAAAAGCACCTATACGAATACTTGAGTTTATAGATAAAAACAACATCACTACTATGGATCAATTTTTTGATTCCATAGTTAAAGACTCTATAAGTAGAGCAAATGGGGAGCCTAGTTCACTTAGCTTACCAATCAGAGCTATAATATCAAGTAAAATATTCTCATTAAATGAATTGAAATCTAGAAAGCCTAGTAGCCCAATTCATAAAGCGTTGCTAGGAGAAACTAGAAACCCTCTATGGGATCATATTGATAAGCTAACACTTCCATTTATCAGAGACCAAATCAGTGAACCTGCTATGCTTAAGGCAAGACAGGGTGACATAGTAGCTGTGATGGGTATAGATGTACGTGAAGGATCTGCGGGTGTAGAGAAGGCTAAACATAACAATTATGGTTATAGCCCCAAGGGGACACTTATATCATATATCAAGAACCCAACTAGAGCATTTGATGTATTCTCTGAACTTCAGGCAAAAGCACCTAAACTTATAAAACCTAACAAAAGTGGTAACTATCCATCGCCAGAATCTGTAGTAAGACAGGCAGGCGGTACTGCTTATATTGACGTAGCGTTTAGAGGAGCTAAACTTAAGTCAACAGGACAGACAGATTTAGATATAATTATAGGTAAACTGAGAACTGCATTCCCAGATGTATCTGTATTCACTACCAAGGAAGAGTTCGAAAACTTCCTTAAGCAAGAAGGAATAAGATCAAGGACTGACAAAAATGGTAATGTGATTTATGGTATCACAAAGGATGGTAAAGTATTCTTAAATCCTGATAATGTATCGTTAAGAACACCTATACACGAGTTTGGTCACATATGGATTGATTACCTTAAATCAAAAGCATCTGGTAAAAAAGGTGACGATTTGCTTAATCGTGGCCTTGAGCTTGTTGATGGAACACCAGAGTACAAAGAAGCCCTTATTAAGTATGGCAATAGAGAACTTGCTCTTGAAGAAGCGTTGGTTGAATTGATGGCCACCAAGGGTGACACCATAATCAGTGCATCTAAAAAGAATGAGTTTAAGAACTGGTTGAATGCGTTATTCAAGTATATCAAAGAAAAGTTTGTAACAACAAAGGAGCTTTTCAAGGATAAAGAATTTCAAACTAAGATAGATAAGATGACTCTTGATGAGTTCATCAATACATCTCTTGCAGATTTATTTGGTATGTCTCAGGTAAGCTCAAAATTCAAAGCATCTGAGGCAAAGGCTGCATCAAGAGCCAGGCTTGATTTTAATATTGATTCTATAATAAGGTCTGCTAGAGCACAAGGATACTCTGAAGCGGCTATTAAAAATGTACTCACCAGAAGCGGTGTGGATCCAGATACTATTGATGCTGCATTGGCTAAGGCTGAACCTGCTGCTAAGAAGGTTGAGGTAACTGAGGAGTTTGCGCCTGGATACAACAGAGTGCTTAATGAAATCTTCGGTAAAGATGGTATAGTAGATAAGTCAAGAAGACGTGGTCGCTCTGAGGAAGACACACTGAAAAATGCTATTGACTACTTGCGTGGCACCAAGGTATACGAGAATGCTACTGACGTGCAGCGTGAGGCTATGGAACGCAATGTTAACAAGGAACTAGGTAAGCGTGAGAAGGCTGCGCCTAGTGCTAAGAGAGTATTGGGCCAGAAGAAAGATGTAGTTACTATAGAAGTTGACTTAGCAAAGGAGAGAGATAGAATAATTAAGGAGCAAATAAAACTAGCCAAGGAAATTACTGGTGACATTAATAAGAAAAGAGCAGCATTGGCTGAAAATATAAAGCCACTGATAAAGAGGGGGATAATAACTGCTGCTCAAGCAAGAACAATCATAAATAGAATTAGCAAAGTTAATCTGAACAATCCTATCATGGTAGATAGGTTAGTTGAATACCTTGATAAGGTGTTTGATAATGCCAACTATGCCGCTGAAATGGATGAGATAAGAAAGTTACAGAAGCAGGCTAAGTCTAGAAACCATACCTCAATGACTAGTTTGGTAAATGAATTTACATCTATCAACCCTGAGGATATCCCACTTGTTGACAAGGAGACTGGAGAGCCATTAAATAAAATAATGGAATACAAAGAGGCACTTGACTTATTGAATACAAGAACTCCATTCTACGGAAAGATGAATGAGGTATTAGATGAGATGGTAAAATATAAGAAGGTTGAAAAGTTTGATGCTGTTAAGACAAAGGATGCGCTTATAGATAAGTACAATAGCATCATGGATAAGTATGTAGGGAAGGATAAAAATGGTAAGGATAAGTTGAAGACTGTGGAAGACTATGTGGATCTAATTAAAGACCTAAATGCATTTAAAAGAAAAGCATTCCAGCTCCTACAGAACGAAGCTATTAAACAAGATGAGTATGAAGATTTAATTAATGGTGCTGGGAAAACTCAAGCAGTTGTAGATAGGAAGTTTGCAGAACAAATTGATAAGATAAAGAAGGGAATGATTGCCGATATAAAGAATCAGCGACCAAAGCCTAACCCTAATTTTACTAATGAGCAGAATGATTTAATTAGAGAATACCTACAGCTAAATGATTCTGATATTGATAAACTATCTCCTGAGGACTTATTTATATTAAATGATTTGCTAGATAATATTAGCAATGGAGAAATTGACTACTACAGATTGAGCGACATAGTATCAAGGGCAGCTGGAAAACAGGAAGGTGCTGCGGTTGGCAAGCAATTAAAAGGATCTAAGCTAAGCCTTGGATCAGCAAAGCTTAGAGAAGAAATGGCTAAGTTTGAAAGCTCATTCTGGGAAGGGCTTCTTGGTTTAGGTAGAGCTACATCTGGTCCACTACAGAAGTTTATTATCTCTCCATTCAACAGAGCAATTGGGTCTTACGAGAAATTTAATAGAGATGGATTCAATTATTTCTTAAAGCTTAAGGGCAAGTATAGTATCAAGAAGGATCAGATGAACAAGATAGGTATGCTAACCACGTACCTACAGGAATACATGGCTCAGTTTGATCCTAAGAATAAAGATATTAAGGATATAGGTAAGCGTGACTGGTTCAAGGAAATCTTGTCTGATGAAAACATGAGAGATGATTACTCTCCTGAAGAGCTTAAGATTATTGAAAAAATCTATAAGAGTCTACCAAAAGATAAGGATGGGAATGTGGATCCTAAAGCGGTATACGATAGCTATGAGGCTAACGATGGAAAGTTCTTTACTAAAAATGAGAAGGCTTTCTTTGACTCAATCATGGAGTGGAAGAAGCAGAACTCAACAGGAAAGCAGAAGGCTGCTAATGAGATGAGTGGTAATGCATTTAAGGAGATTCCTTTCCATATGCTTAGATCAAGATATGGAAGCATGTCTTCTCAAATTACACCAACTGTGTCTGGTGATAATGGCATGGTTAGAATAAATGCTGGAACAGGTAAGGAGAGAGTTAGTGAAGCAGTTGGGGCAATCAATACAGACTTTGAGAAGTTATTCATAAAAGGACTAGAGCAGACTGGGCGTGATTTCTTCTTGACTAAAGCACTTAAGGATATCAACAATGTATTGGCATCTGCCAAGAAAGAACTTGATGGTGATAAGGACCCTTTGCTCAAGGCAATATCTTATACGCTATCAGATGCATTGTCTTATGAATTTAGCAATACTGCTAGTCAGAACATATTAAAGAGATTGGTTCAGGCTAGAGTTGCGATGACATTGTTAGACCCGATAAGAACAGGAATAGAATTTACATCTACCCTTCTTTCATTTGGCCTGAGAGCAAGAACACTATCTGGATATAAGAACTTATTCGGTAGTCAAGGTGATATGAAGAATCTTCTTGAGTTTACGAATAGCCCCCTGAGATTACGTCAGAATATTAACAATGCTATTGATATCAACGATGGGAAGATTGAAAAGCAGAGCATGCTTACCAAGTGGACAACATTCCTTTCTGGTCTACCAGAACGGACAATGATGGTTACTTCATGGATGCCAACATTCACTAGTGAGTTTCAAAGAATTACAGGTGAGAAGTTTAACATGAAGAAGTTCAATGATAGCGAAGCATATAGAGAGAAATATGGTAGGGCAATAAAAGAATCTTCTGCTGTAGCTGATGCTCAGACTGAAAAGATTATTGGACCAACAACCAAGGCAGGGCAGAGAAGGGAAATTATAATATTCCCAGGTAAGACTGTTGGTAGAGACACTGTGGCTGGTCAAACCCTTGGATTCTTTAGCAACTATCCATTTAGAGAATCTACAGAATTTATAAATGGATTTAGAGAAGCATACGAGATATTAAAGAAAGGTGATTCAGTAGAATCAATACTTCAGTTACAGAAGCCGCTGGGGATTGCATTGAACGTAGCAGCCTACGGATTCTTGTCATCAGTAGCATATGCTTCTAGATTAATTCTTCTTGGAGATGATGACGAAGAGGAAAGAGGTAGTAAGATGCTTGAGGAATTGATGACTGCAAAAGGATTTATTGAGGAGGTATCAGCAAATGGAGTGGCATTAGCAGCAAGTAAGTATGCTGGAGGAGGTAGAGCAATACTTCAAGTATTAGGTACACTAGGTATTGCTCTTACTGATGGTGAGGAAACAAAGGCTACAATTAAAAAGATGCTAAAGGGAAGTGTCTATGTAGATCCTCTACCAACCCAAAAGTTAACTGGCTATGGCACTGCTGATAAAGTGAATACAGCAATAATAAAATATATTCCTGAGTTCGTAGTTCTTAGCAACACAATTATAGATGCTATAGGTGGATTAAATGAAGTAAAAGCAATATACGATAAGGTAGAAAGCAAAGGAGTAGATGCACTAACAAAAGACGAGGAGCTAAGAGTCCTAGCATTGAGTGTTGTGTTTACTGGTACTCAATTGTTATTAAACTATAGAGGAACATCTTTACCATCTTACAATAACTTGAAGGCAGGAATGAAGGCAGTGAAGGAAGAGGCTGGTGTGGCTGATATAGCTGCTGGAAATGTGCCTACTAAGAAGTCATCCAGAGGTGGCGGAGGAGGTGGCGCCAAGACGATGAACAAGACTGATATGAAAAAGTATTTCCCTGATATGTACAATGAATTGTATGGCCCTGGGTCTGCTACTTATGAGGTAGATCAGGAAATAAAAGCTTTAGAAAAACAACAGAGGAAGATGGAGGAGCAAATTAAAAAAGAAATATACGGAGGACGTTAAGTATATCTAATGTATTTCAATCCCTTTTGGATATCGTAGTAAACCATTAGATCTCCTGTTGCTGGTTTACTCACGCTTCCATTGAGGTTATCTGCTATTGCATATATTACTCCATCATCACAGGACCAGATTAATAATGGGTTGAGTCTCTTTTGAATTAGCTTAGATAACTTTATGAGTGATACAGGAAGAGGGTAGGCTGTCTTCATTGTCTTTAATCTACCAACAACCTCAGCGTAGGCTATGAGATTATTATCTTTATCAAAGATCTTGTAGTCTATATCTCTTGGATCAAGCTTCTGAAAGCTTCCACCAAACACATTGACAAAAGTTGTAATAGCTTTTTTCTCTCTTCTGATATCCTCTTCGGTTTCAAAAGTCTTCATCATATTCAATTGTTTTTATGATATCTCTCAAGTCTTTTATAAAAGATTTGATGTCATCTTTTACAGACTCATACTCCCTATCCACAAGCTTCTCGTAGATGGTAGTCACGCTAACATGGAATCCCTCAGTAGTGAAGGCTATCCTAGCTGCCCTGTCTCTTTCTTGTTGGACTCTATCATCCATTCTTTTTCTGTTATAAAGTTATATACTGGCTTCATTTTCTCTTTTAGTAATCTAAGTTCCTTCTTAAGTGCTTCATTCTCTTGCACTAATCTACCAACAATATTATAAGAATTAACAGTTTCGTCTCTAAATTTATTCATGACCACCATTTCTTTACATTTTAAATACAGTCTTCTAAAATTTGAATCTACTTCTAGTAGTTCATTTAATCTTTTTAGATAGTATTCAGCAGAGTACCTACTCTTCTTCATGTTGTATGCAATACTTTCAACATGCATTCCTGTATCCTTGAGTAGTGATGCAAATATCATTCGTGCTTCTACCTCTCCTCGATACCTTGTTACTGACAGGATCCTCTCACCTGTCACCATCTCAACGATGTTGCGTAGATTATCAATCTTCTTTCTGTCCTCCGTAAAAGAGTTCTGCTTTGATTCCATGATTTTGTAGTTCTTTGATTCTATATTCCTGTAGTTTAGTTGGCTTGCCTGTAGGTCTCTTGACTTCGTAGAACTCTACGTCTGATCCCTTAGGGATGGCGATAAGGTCAGGGATGCCATTCTTGTTGGTCTTAATCAACTTAATCACGTAGTATCCCTGATCCTCAAGGTCTTTCATTAACTTACTTTGTATCTGCTGCTCGGTCACTTGATTGTCTTGATTTTTCTATACCCTAAACATACCCTATTTATACCCTAAGGGTATGTTTTGTATGGCCTGAAGTTCTTCTTCGCAATCTGTAATGCCTCTGCTTCGCTATCAGCGAACCCTGTGTCATATACCCAGCCAGAGCAGTACCAATATAGCCACTCTCCTTTGTGAGATTGAAACACACCTATTGTATCTATAGGAATATCCCTACCATAATACAATCTCTTTGCTTGGTCTCCTAGATAGATATTCATTCGTAGGTTTCTTTATAGTACCGTCTAGCATTTTCATAAGAATCACTAACATCCTTTTCTTTAATACTTAATGCTTCAAATGAATTATTTCCAGACCCAGTAAAGTGAGCCTCCCTAATTTGTTCTTGCTCCAAGAGCTTGGCTTCTTCAAACCATTCTAGAAAGTCATGCATCTCCTTTGGGCTGATGTTTAAAGTCATGACCTTTGATGCGAACCATTGTACTGCTGTCTGTTTCATAGTCCTATATCAATTTTAGCATTAGGTGGTAAAAAACCTATTCTTACGTTACCAGAAGAGGAAATTCTCATCCTTTCTACTCCTAAACTTTTATAGTCAGCATCAGAAGTTGAGTCAATTGTTATTTTTTTGGTTGCAACTTGCGACTGCTCTGCTAGTATTTTAGGACTGACCACCGCTGTAGTGGTTAGTAACCCTAATCGCTTTAGAAAATCTTTTCTGTTCATTTCACTATCTCTTTTAGTTGATTATAAATATTGATTTGATTCTCTCCCCAGTACATGTCGCACTTGCCATCCTTGATAGGTGGATTTGTGAAGTATGCCTGCCTGTACTCATTAGGTTTTGCCGTGAACCTATAACAGGATTCTTTGTGGGGACAATTTGTCCCATTGCACATCGTGATGTCAGCCATGACTTATAATATATTTAAGACATTCCAACTCTGCTTCATCGTAATTATCGTATGAGTACTCCGATATGATCATAGCACCAAAGGAGTTTACAATGCGATAACGAAACTTAATATGAGTAGTAGTATCTACCTGTATCTCATGGTACATATCGTGCTTCCTGAACCACCTGAATGCCTGCTGGTATAATGGAGCAGCGACCATCTCGCTGTTGCTGTTTGTCTGCGTAGTTCCTAGCGTAACCTTAGTTGCATTAGGTCTCAATACTGACCCACCAATCTCATACCATGCCAAGCATGGTTCATCAAAGCCCTGCACTCTAAGTGCTAGGGCTTGATCATAGGGAATGAACTCATTTTCCATTCTTAAACATCTTCAGTTTATGAACCGCAATCTCTGCCATCCTTTCTGAATCTCTCCTCACTCTATCATGATAGTCTGAGTTATCACTGAATGGGGATTCGAACTTTGTGTTACCCACTTGGTCATAGGTCAAGTAGGTGTAAAAGTTTTCTGCTAGTACTTCTTTTAAATTTTCCATTTGTTTGTTTGTTTAGTTGTTAAAGAAATCTTTTTTAAAGTGATTAATAGTATAGTCCTTCTTTTTAATTACTGCCTTGTAGATGTCATGCTCAATACCACCCTTGCTGAATACCCAGTACACGTGGTTGAATGACCGCTCCTTGGTTGTCATCCTGTCCCTGCTCTGCCAGTAACTGGTAGCACTGAAGTCAATGTTGTAGTACACCAACGCTACTGCATTGCGTAGGCTGATGCCTTCCCTACCGCTGACAATCTGCAAGGCGATGCTCTTATCAGTCTGGTCGAATACAGCTAGGTCAGTGGTAAGTTCATCCCCAAATACTTCCTTCAAAGCAGATAGCTCTTCTTTAAATTTATAGAATATGCCTACCTTACTTCCTCGAAATTTTTGTTTAATGAACTCAGCTTTCGTTGTATCTAGCACCATACTGTTGCCACTCTCAAACTTAATTGTACCACTGCATAGCTGGTGTACTTTCGTCATCAACTTGACTGGAGTATCAGCAAGGATTATCTCCTCCTTCCCCTCCACTACAAGATCTCTCTCTAGTCTACGTATCAGGTTCTTAACTGAGTCTTTGATATCTACCTCCAGAATCTCTTCAGTAACTGAGGATATGAACCCTGCCTCCTTCTGAGAGAAGCTAATCATGTATGGCTTCATTGCTTCGATGATGCTATCAAGACCATGACTATAGTCATTGATGTATAGGCCATTGATGTTCTTCTGCTTTACCTTCACATGCACATCTGCAAATCTGTAGAAGTTAGAGAACTCTCTGAACGGATTGTTAGGTATTCCATACACCTGATGGTACATCTGAGAGTAGCTCTCTGGTGTCGGTGTGCCTGATAGTAGTATCACCTTAGCCTTATACTTAGAGATAGCGTATCGAATCATTATAGCCCGATTGCTGGGCTTTGGGAATGCACCTATACTGTGAGACTCATCGATAATAATTAAGTCAAATTTGAGGCTGTCTACCACGTGGTGGAGGCTCTCATAGTTGACCACCTTTATACTGAAGCTAGGATTAAGTATCTCGTAATCATTTTCAATACTCCCGATAGCCTTCTTCTTGGTAACGAACAGCACTGACTTGGCACCACACTCCTTGGCAATGCCTAGACTTGTCAGCGTTTTTCCTGTACGTACCTCCATAGCTAGGAACACGAACCCATGCTCATTTAGGATCCTAGATCCCTGATTAATTATGTCCTGCTGGTATGGTCTGTATTCCATTGATGCTGATCCGTAGTGTATAAGACTTTTTTTTATTTTATCTAGCACCTCATCATCAGGTTTATTGCTCTTCGAAACTACATCGTAAAGATTACTGCAATACTCCAACATCATCTTGTCGGAGTATGCAGGTATCCTTTCAATCATCTTGCTCATTTGAATGAATTATAATCCATCTTCCCATCATATCACGACCCTCCTCAGGTACAAGTCCATACTTGAATAGGCCATATGCAACCAACCACTTGTAGAACTTTGTCCTGCTTATGGTCATCTTAGACTTTGGTCCATAGTCAGGGTACTCATTTACAAAGTCATTGTATAGCTCATTCTTGTACAGCCTAATCCCTGCCTCAAGCGTGTTGTTCTTTGGCTGACCCTCAACCAGTCCACACCACTCGATAAAGTCATGAGATGTCTCAGCAGATAGCTGTCTGATCTTAAGGTTGACAAACTTACTTCTCACTAGTCCAGTATGTAGGTATCTACTCAAGCAACCAATCATGTAGTTGTCAAACTCACACCATTCATCATCGTTCCAGTCACCAAACATTAGCTTGCCAAACTCATCCAAAGGAGTGAATGATTTGCTGTAGTACTGGTGTAGCTCCAGTTCCCATTTTCGTCTAGCAAAGCTATTGCCCGATCCCTTGATAGCATAGTTGGTAGTGATTGCAATCTTGGGAGACTTACTGAATGGTATCTTGATAGCATCCTTGTTCTTCTTCTCTAGCGTTAAACCCTCAGTGACTACACTGAAGAGTCGCTCGAAGTCAAAGTACTTTTTTACATCATCAAATACTAGGATCTGAGTGTCGGCAGATACAAGCTGATAAGCAAAGCTTCTCTCAAATGCAAAGGACTTTCCATCTATAGTTACCACCTTCTTCATCTTAGATAGTGCGTTCATAAATAGACCCTTGCCTGTACCTCCCTCAGGATTGTCGCTGATTACCTCATCGTTTAAGATAACGGCTGGGCAGAAGCTAAGATTCTTATAACCATGCAATAAGAATCCAATGGTACTCTCCATTGCTTCCACCCTGCCATCATCATCCCCACAAATATTACGAATGAACTTCTTGTAGTTACACCCAGATGTTACCTCGCACATGCTAAAGTTACGATCAATCACGTGATCCTTCCAAACGTATCCACCAAGGTCAAGGTAGTCAATTGGTTTCACTTCATCCTTTGTTACCTGAACAGCGCAGTTCCTGTAGTACAGGTACGATGAATGCTTTGTGTCCTCAATAAATAATATGTCGATGGTAGAAAGCATAGACAAGAACTCCTCCTTGAAGAACCTAGTATTGTCTGCAAAGTAGTTGTATACTGCAATGTCATCTAGCTCCAAAAGATGAGCAAGTACAAAGTCCTTAATCTCCTTCTCTGATGTATGGTCTATCAGGTTATTTGTAACCTTAACAAACACATAGTTCTTACCACCCTCTGGGCAGTACTTGTAGAAGCCATTGTCCTCAAGGAACTGCTTGAATTGGATGTGGATAATACGAATGACTCCCTTATCATTTTTGTTCCAAAATGTTTGCTTAGAGTTCTCCTCCTCCACCTTGTTCAAAACTGCTTCGATAGTCTCCGTATCCAAGTTGGAGTCCTGTAGCTGGATACGTATTTCTTTTTTTGATACTCCCCTTCTTAGCTTCGCTTTGATGGAGCTGATCCTCTCCTCATCCTCGTAGTACTTGGTACCAAAGCTTGAAGTATTCCTGTACGCTGAGTCTATGGTGGTAGCAATCTCCTTCTCCGTGAAGTCAGTTGTTGCGTACTGGTTCAGCACGTAGGATGCTAGGCTCTTGTTGATCCCAAAGTCATTGAATGCCATAGCAAGGATGTACACGTTGTGATTGCGTTGACCCTCAATCATGGGATACTTCTTTGTCCACCACTTTATTAGGATCTCAATTACCTTGTTCTCATCCGTGATTGGTATCGTAGGCTGGTCCCTATACTTGCTTACCTCCGTGTACTCAATCTCCTCAATTACATCCCACACAGAGGAGTTCTCGTTGATGTGTAGCAACGGATCATAAGACTCGTAGCATACCCTAGATATGTTCTTGCTAGTCTTGTCAAAGTATGGGCTGTTGAAGTACTTCTCTAGGCTGTTGAAGTAGTTGATGTGGTTGTCCTGATCGGCAGGAATCTTTACCAATACCTTTAGGCCGTTGCCAGATGGAGATACAAAAACAGAGTACACATACTTGTTCTTAGACAAGTTCTCCTTGTCCTGTAGCAACTCCTTCTGCTTCTGATACCCATCAAAGTCTAGGCATATCAAACCACTATGTTCTATTATAGCGTTGTCTGCCCTCTTGGTAAACGTACCGCTGAAGCAAATTGCTGGTAGTTGTTTCTTTAATTCATTACGCTCAGGCTTTCTCTTCTCTGCCCTGATCTTCTTGACCAACTCCTTTGTTGCTCCCGACTTTATTCTCTCAAGGATTACCCCTACATTCCTGTGGAACGGAGTGCTTGTGTCCTTGATACTCTGAAATATGGTGACCTGATATGTCATAAATGTCAATTGTATGTCGTTATTATGTCGTGTAACTTGCTGACTATTAGCTTTATGTCAATTATGTCGATTTTTAATTTGATTTCTAGTCAAAGAAAAAAGAAGAATATATATAATATATATATAAATATAGGAGACAATAAAATCGTCATAGTCTGGAGAAAAAAAAGAGGGGAGACCCCCTCTCCTTTTAATATAGTAACTCGTCTGGCTCTGCAACCTTAGGTTTGCTTACTGCTTTCCTTGGTTCAAAGGTGTCGAGTTCAACGTATAGGTTCCCAGATCTACCTCTCTTCACATCGAGGTTTACCCATCCATTCTTGCTATGCTTTTTGATAAAAGCAATGATCTCCTCCTCCTTTAGTGATAGGTTGCATATTAGGAAGTCCTTTGCATCGTCTCTTCTTTTTGCAATAATTCCATCTGCGAAAATTTTCTCTTTCTTTTCCATTTTGTTTGTTTGTTTTGGTTTTTAATATAGTTAAAGGGAGACTACCTGCTAACAACTCACACCCCAATTGCAGGTAGGTGGGGTCACTTAGCCTCCCTTAGTTAAATTGATTTCTCATTGAAAGCAAACAATCATACATTGGTTTTTTACTTTCGAGCCTGTTACAAATAACCATAATCCTATTCTCACTATTCTTATCAATTGAAAATACTTCGTATGTTCCGTATTCATGTTCAAATTTTGTCCCAACTGGAATTAAAAAATGAAAATATTTAGGGACAAATCCGAAGTCATCCATCAATATATATTCGACAAGATATTTATCATCTAATTCGAAATCTTCAAAATCATTCATAGTCATTTTAATTAAAGGGTTTCGTTTATAAAATAGTTTTCAATATCGTCCGTTGGATTTGGTCCAAAGAACTTGTAGTATACTTCCATTGCTCGTTCAACCTTAGCCTCACCGCCTCTGACGAACTCCTCAGATGGTCTAAACAGACCCAGCTGTTTTGTTTCCTTGTCAATAACGTAGAAATACAACGGCTTTCCAAATAACTCCTGATAAATGTAGCACTGGGAGTCATAGTTGTAAGACTTAGCAGACCATTTAAACTTGTTGATATCTGATGTGGTCTTCAGGTCAATGATGAACTCCTGTGATACGATGTCAGCCTTAGCTTTCCAGTCCAGTCCCTTGATGGATCCTATGATTGGTTCCTCATAAAGGTTGCCCTCCCTGTAGATGTCCTCATAGAACAAGATGTTGGACTTCATAACACCAGCGAGATCGTGTATCTCGATGTATTCTTTAGTCAAAAGAGCGAACTCAAGACCACTTTCTTCCAAGAACTTTTTATACTCCTTTGTATTACGTGTGCTAACATCCACGTGTGGCACGTTTAGAGCCTTCTCAGGCTCGAGAATTAGCTGGTGGAATAGTCTACCCTCATGAAAGTGTTTTGAGTCCTCTGAGCGGGCTCTAAATAGCTTAGGATTGGTAAGCAATGAATAGATGTCGGAGTTGGATAGGTAGTACTTACCTTTTCCGTTGTAATACTCCTCATCATTTCTTAGTTCTTCGATTACTGACTGCATAAATTTACAATCTCCTTTTTGAGGTCAGTTGATATCACATACTTTGCATTAAGCTTCTTGCCTATAGACTCTATACCCTGATCCTTGTTAGCTTTTACAAAAGCTACCACCTTGTTCCAGTTATCTGATCCCTTGACAAGAACAACTGGCTCATCCTTCTTTAGTGGCTCGGGTGCTTTTACTGGTTCTGAGTCAGGCAGATCTTCACCTGCGTAGATGTAGATACCTAGACCAAACATGGCTAGGTTCTTAACTAAGCAACGCATGATTGTCTTGTTGATGTCGAATGTGGTGGCTGCCTCCACCTGCTTGTCTCCGTACTTGGTAGAGTATGTGTACGGCTTCTTCTTCATGGACTTGTTCTTACCATCCATCACTGGCAACCACATCTCTAGGGTCTGACCTTCGATAGTTACCGATGTATGGCACATGAATCCTAGATCCTCATCATAGTCTGTAGGCATGATGGTGTAGGATGCATCTGGACATTCCTTCTTTACTACAGACCATGCCCATGCCCACGATAGGTAGGTAAGTCCATCCTTCTTTTCAACGTACTCGTTTACGTTGATTGCTGATAGTCTTTCGAATACTGATTTTGTTTGTGTCATTTTATTTTATTGATTATTTGTTTGTAGTCTGAATCGTTTGCAATTTTTTCTTCCATTACTTTGATGCCATGTAGAATTGTAGATATCCCTATCTCGAATCCTTCCTCAATCAAGTACCTCTTTATCTGAGTGTGAGAGATGTTCCTCCTGTTACACAGGTAGTATAACATCTGCCTAGCATCCACCACATCAGTACGCTTGATCTTTGAAAACATTTCCTCTCTTGGGATTTTATACAGGTCAACTATCTTTTCTGCATAGTCGTTAAAGATTTCATTTTTCATTTTAAATGTTGCTTATAATTATCATATAAATAAAGAATAGTAGCACTACTATACCTAGGCTCATCACATCCATCATGATTTTATCATTCTTGGATGCATCATCGTAGCTTTTCCTGAATAGGAATCTGTTTATCAGTATATTGACTGATACAACTATGATAGAAATTAAGAAAATTAGTAGCATTTCGTTCACAGCTTATCGATTATTGCCTCAATGAGTGCTGACTCGATGTATCCAGTCATGTCCCAGTCAATGGATCTTCCGCTCTCATCATCGTACTTGATCAATCGAATAGTGCCTAGAATGTTGATAGTTGTTTCACTATCCCCTGGGTAGTCCCAGTCCGATTCTTCTCCGTGAGTTTCTACCTCGTAGCTACCCACCCAAAAATAGTCCTCATCCCCAATGCTAAACTCAACTTCCTCATTAATGAAGACTTCGCTGTCATTGAATTGTTTTCCCATATTGAATTAGATTTTAAATAAAATTAATAAACTTTTTAAACATTAACAATACTTTTTTGCAAATAATTTTTTTCTATCTGCACCATCTAGCCTACTGAATACCCTCTCCATTGCCTCCCACTTACTCGATGCTAGGACTATACCGCAGAAATCCCCTCCGTGATACACCTTGAAAGTATACTTACTCTCCATGACTAAGCGTAGCTTTAGTTCCGTACCGAACTTCCCTTGGGCATGGATAGGTTTCATATAACTTCTCAAGTGCCTTGACAAATTTAGCCTTGTCATTCTCAGCAAGGTACAGGACTCTATCGTTGAGTCCATGCACCAAGTCAAACATCTTTAATCTTTCCTCTAGTGTCATTGTAGTTTTAGATTTAGGAATTCAATTATCGTATCAATCCAGTCCCCTTCCCATGCCCTGTTCTCGTGGATGTTACAGAACTCATGAGTCAAGTCGATGCCCAAGTCATAGAGTCCACCAAATCCCTCCTTCTCTAGGATCCGCTCTAGTCTATGGGGCATAGTATCGTTGTCAATCATTGCGTGCATAGTGCATACAATCTCATGATGGGTCTCTGCCCACTCCCTGAACCCAGTCTTGAAGACCTTAGTCTCTGCCAACTGGTTGAGGATACTGGATACCAGTAGTACCTCTTGCTTACTTACATTGTCAGCGTTGTATAACGCATCCATTACTGCTTGGTAGGTATGATCTAAGTCCATACCCTCTAGGTTTTTTAGTTTCATAGTTGTATAGTTGTTTGGTCACTAAA
>Ga0315901_10000938_pt1 | contig 42246 bp, 38 predicted proteins | sample LakEriMetagenome_10_FD_203761 | JGI IMG/M metagenome (GOLD analysis project Ga0315901, IMG submission 203761) | Freshwater fungal communities from buoy surface, Lake Erie, Ohio, United States - Buoy 2 MA116 | ecosystem: Environmental > Aquatic > Freshwater > Lake | place: USA: Lake Erie, Ohio...
TGGGCGGCGATCAATTTTTTGTGTAGCGGGATGTTGGTACTGAGGGTTCCGGCAATAACATATTCGTCCAGCGCGCGGCGTAGGCGCAGCAGGCATTCGTTGCGGTTTTTGCCGTGGACGATCAATTTCGAGATCATCGAATCGTAATTCGGCGGGACTTTGTAGCCGCTATACAGCGCTGAATCGACGCGCACGCCCAAGCCGCCGGGGGCGTGGTAATCCGTGACCTTGCCCGGACGCGGCGCAAAGCTGATCGGATCCTCGGCATTGATCCGGCATTCGATGGAATGGCCGGTGAATTCAATGTCTTTTTGCGTAAACGACAATGGCGCACCATCGGCAACGCGGATTTGTTCCCGCACCAAATCGATGCCGGTGATCATTTCCGTAACCGGATGCTCGACCTGCACGCGGGTGTTCATTTCGATAAAATAAAACTCGCCGTCTTGATACAAGAATTCGATCGTGCCCAACGATTCATAGCCCAGTTTTTGCATCGCTTTGACCGCAATCGCGCCGATTTTGGCGCGCGCTTCCGCATTCAGGGCTGGGCTGGGCGCTTCTTCGATCACTTTTTGGTGGCGGCGTTGCAAGGAACAATCCCGTTCGCCCAAATGGACGACATGACCCTGCTTGTCGCCCAAAATTTGAATTTCGATATGACGCGGGTGATCCAAATATTTTTCCATATACATCGAGGCGTTATTGAACGCGTTTTTCGCCTCCGCCCGCCCCAGTTCCAGCGCTTGGCGCAATTCATCGGCGTTGCGCGCGACCTTCATGCCTTTGCCGCCGCCACCGGCCGTGGCCTTTAATAATACCGGATAGCCGATTTGTTCCGCCACTTCGCGCGCGTGATCTTCATCGCGGATTTCACCGTCGCTGCCGGGCACGCAGGGAATGCCCAATGACAGCGCGGTTTGCTTGGCGATGATTTTATCGCCCATCATATGAATATGCTCGGGCTTCGGCCCGATCCAGGTAAAGCCGTGCTCCACCACCATTTCGGCGAATTTGGCATTTTCGGATAAAAAGCCCAGGCCCGGATGGATCGCGTTACAACCCGAAAGCGCGGCTGCGGTCAAAAGCGCTGGAATGTTCAAATAGCTTTCTTTGGATGCGGGCGGCCCGATACACACGGCTTCGTCCGCCAGGCGGACGTGCATCGCATCCGCATCGGCGGTGGAATGCACCGCCACGGTTTTAATGCCCATTTCCTTGCAAGCGCGGTGGATGCGTAACGCGATTTCGCCGCGATTGGCGATAAGAATTTTTTCGAACATGTTCCCTCAAGCTTTTAGCTGTTGGCTGTTAGCTTTTAGGGCGTAAACCTAACACCTAAAACCTAACACCTAAAACCTACTCTATGACTACCAACGGCTCGCCGAATTCGACGGCGGCGGCGTCCTTGAAGACGATTTCCTTAATTGTACCGGCATTGGGTGCGGGGATGGGGTTCATGACCTTCATCGCCTCGATGATCAATAGGGTTTGACCCTTGTTCACCTTGTCGCCGACCTTGATAAACGGTGGCTTGCCCGGCTCGGCGGCGGCGTAGGCGGTGCCGACCATCGGCGATTTCACGCAGCCCGGGTGATCGGCCGCATTGGCCACAGCCATGGCCGGGGCTGCGGTATTGGCGGGTTGCGGCATTACGGCCGGGCCGCCGACCATGGGCAGGGGCGCCATGGCCGAAATTTGCATTTGCCGGGCGACGCGGACGCGCGTGCCTTCGTTTTCGATTTCAATCTCGCTCAGGCCGGTATCTTGTAAAACCTTGGCCAGGCGATGGATAAGCTCTTCGTCGAATTTGGTGGCGGGCATTCTTGTTCCCTAGGTTGGTTGCCGCAAGGCAGTTGGTATAGCATTCTTGGCGGTGCAATGCAAAACAGGTTTCCCACAACTGCCTATTTTATAGGCATATGGTCCAGTTAAGCCTTGGCCGCAACGCGGCAAAGGACTAATTTCATGGGCTGCATCTCTTATTCCTTCCCCGGAGTTTATGCCATGACCGCGACCATTAAAAATTTGCATGCCACCCAAGATAATCCCATGGGTACGGACGGGTTCGAGTTTATCGAATACGCCTCGCCCGATCCCCGGGCATTGGCCAAGTTGTTTGAGCAATTGGGATTTGTGGCGGTGGCCAAACACCGTTCCAAAAATGTTACCTTGTTTAAACAAGGCGACGCCAATTTTTTGTTGAACGAAGAAACCGATTCCTTTGCCGCCGCCTTTGCCCGCGCGCATGGGCCATGCGTGTGCGCGATGGCGTTCCGGGTGCGCGATGCGGGCGCTGCGTTTAAACGCGCGATTGAGTTGGGCGCCAAACCTTATGACGGCCCGGTGGGCCCGATGGAATTGCGCATCCCGGCGATCAAGGGCATTGGCGACTCCCTGATTTATTTTGTCGACCGCTATGGCAAGGACAATATTTACGATGTGGATTTTGTCTCCATCCCCGGTGTCATGCCGAAAAACAGCGGCATTGGGTTACAGCTCATCGACCATTTGACCCATAACGTTGAAAAGGGGCGGATGGATTATTGGTATGATTATTATAAACGCTTGTTCAATTTCCGCGAAATCCGCTATTTCGATATTAAGGGCCAAAAAACCGGTTTGGTCAGCCGCGCGCTAACCAGCCCGTGCGGTAAAATCCGCATTCCGATCAATGAATCGGCCGATGATAAATCGCAGATCGCCGAATATTTGCGCGAATACAAGGGCGAGGGGATTCAACACATCGCGCTGTCGACCGACGATATCTATGCCACCGTCGAGGGCTTGCGTAAAAACGGCGTGCCGTTTATGGACGTGCCCGCGACGTATTACGAATTGATCGATAAACGTCTGCCCCAGCATGGCGAGGATTTGGCGCGGATGCAGAAAAACAAAATTCTGATCGACGGCGTGTCCGAGAAAAACGAATTACTGTTACAGATTTTCACCAACACCGTCATCGGCCCGATATTTTTCGAAATCATCCAACGCAAAGGCAATGACGGTTTTGGCGAAGGCAATTTCAAAGCCCTGTTTGAGTCCATCGAATTGGATCAAATGCGCCGAGGGGTGATTTAGTACTAAGTACTAAGTACTAAGTACTAAGTACCAAGTTGTCATCCCCGCGCAGGCGGGGATCCATTTTTACCAACGGAGTTCCCCATGCCCAAAACACCCCTGTCATTTTACCTGCATATCATCGCGGTGGCAGTGATTGTGTTTGTGGTTGGCAGTTACATGTCATCTCGAACGCCCGATAGGGCGGAGGGATCGCCAAGCATAATATCTGGCGATTCCTCGGCTACGCCTCGGAATGACAATCGAGAGAGCGTTTACGACCGCGTGATGCGGACGGGGGTGATTCGGTGTGGGTATATTTCTTATCCCCCCTATTTAATCAAAGATGCCAATACTGGCGCAATGTCAGGCTTGTCGTATGAATATATGGTCGCTTTGGCTAGGGAAATGGGCGTGAAGGTGGAATGGGCGGAAGAAGTCGGTTGGGGAAATTTTTATGAAGGACTCGATACAAATCGTTACGACATGTTTTGTGTTCCAGTTTGGCAATCGGGCCAACGGGCATCTATCGCACTATTGTCGCGCACAGTATATTTCAATTCACTTTATGCTTTTGCGCGTGCCGATGATAACAGATTTGACTCCGGCTTTGAGGCGGTCAATCACGAAACTGTAAGCGTAACCGCAGTAGACTCTGATATTACGATGGCGATTGCGAATCAAAAATTCCCAAATGCGCGCAAGCTGGCAGTGCCGCAGAATGCAGATGGTGCCGCCATGATTACAAATGTTGCAACCAGAAAAGCCGATATTTTATTGGACAATTACGACAACGTCATACGCTATAATCAAAATGCGCAAGTAAAATTAAAAGCAATAGCGGACGGCAAACCGGTGCGTCTTTTCGGCAATGTCTACGCCCTCAAAAAAGGTGAGCTCCAATTTAAAGCAGCGCTCGATGCGTCGATAGAAACAATTAACACCGATGGCACTGCATCGGCAATTCTTTCGAAATACAAACAAAATTTTATTCCCATTGCCGCGGGATATGACACGGATTGGAAATAAGGAGTTACCCATGTCCAAACACTGGATCTCTATCCCCAAGCTCGAAGGCGATACGTCAACGCAAGCCCATGCCGATTTGCCGGATGGTACCTATGAGCGCGAATTGGGCAAAGAAGGGTTTTTCGGCCCCGCCACGCATATGTATCACAAAAATCCGCCCACGGCCTGGACGGATTGGCAGGGGCCGCTTCGCCCGCGCGCCTTCGATTTGACTAAATGCGATGCCAAACCCACCAGTCCCTGGGAGGCGCATCGCGTGCTGCACAACGCCGCGTGCAAATTCCGGATGTGGCGCACCGATGGGAATAATCCAAACGCGCTTTACCGCAACGGCGATGGCGATGAATTGCTGTTCATTCACGAGGGCGAGGGGGATTTATACTGCGATTATGGCCGTCTGCCATTCCGTGATGGTGATTACATCGTACTGCCGCGCGGCACGATGTGGCGCTTGGATTGTAAAAAACCCGTCTTCGCCTTGTTGATCGAGGCGACCAACAGTTCCTATAAATTGCCGGACAAGGGGTTGGTTGGCAAACACGCGATTTTCGATGCGGGTGCCATGGGTGTGCCCAAAATCGATCCGGCATTTAAACAGCAACAAGACATCAAGGGCGATTTTAAAATCCACATCAAACGCCGCGAGGCGATTTCGGTTGTGACCTTTCCGTATAACCCGCTGGATGCGGTGGGCTGGCACGGGGATTTGATGGTCACCCAAATCAATTGGCGCGATATCCGCCCGTTGGCCAGTCATCGGTATCATTTGCCGCCATCGGCGCATACCACGTTTGTGGCCGATCGGTTCGTGATTTGCACCTTTGTACCGCGCCCGTTTGAAACCGATCCCGCAGCAATCAAAGTGCCATTTTTTCACAATAACGATGATTACGACGAAGTGTTATTTTACCATCGCGGCAATTTTTTCAGCCGCGACAATATCCATGCCGGGATGGTGACGCATCACCCGTGCGGCTTTACCCACGGCCCGCACCCCAAGGCATTGAAAAACGTATTCAACATGCCAGCCAAAGAAACCGACGAGGTGGCGGTGATGATCGACACCCGTGATGCGTTGGATGTGGGCGATGCGGCGGCCAAAACCGAATGGGCGGATTACGTCAAATCCTGGGCCGGCAGCGTGCCGGGGGTGAGAACATGAAGCTTGCAACCCTAAAATCCGGCGGGCGGGACGGCACACTGCTGGTGGTCGATAAATTCGGCGACCGCGCCGTGCCCGTGCCGCAAATAGCACCCACATTACAATCAGCCTTGGACCAATGGGCCGAGGTTGAGACCGAGCTACGCGCCATTTACCGTCTGTTAAATCAGGGCAAGATGCAGGATGCGTTTGCGCTCGATGTCAAACAATTGCATTCGCCGTTGCCGCGTGCGTACCAATGGGCGGATGGATCGGCGTATTTGCCGCATGTCGAATTGGTGCGCAAAGCGCGTGGTGCCGAGGTGCCCGCCAGTTTTTATACCGATCCGCTGATTTACCAAGGGGGATCGGATAGTTTTATCGGTCCAACCGATGGTATCGAATTGATCGACCCGGCCTGGGGCTGCGATTTCGAGGCCGAGGTAGCGGTGATCACCGATGACGTGCCGATGGGCGTTACGCCCGACGATGCGTTGGCGCATATCAAATTGGTGATGCTCGTCAATGATGTGTCATTGCGCAATTTGATCCCGGCGGAATTGGAAAAAGGTTTCGGTTTTTTCCAAGGCAAGCCGGCATCGGCGTTTTCGCCCGTGGCCGTTTCCCCCGATGAATTGGGCGAGGCGTGGCGGGATGGCAAATTGCACCTGCCGATTCGCGTTGCGGTTAACGGCAAATCATTCGGCGCGCCACAGGCGGGGGTGGATATGCAATTTGATTTCGGGCGCTTGATCGCGCATGCTGCCAAAACCCGGCATTTATGCGCCGGGACGATTATCGGATCCGGTACAGTCAGCAATCAGGACCGCAGCCTGGGCCATGCCTGTATCATGGAAAAACGCATGTTGGAGAAACTGGAAACCGGTGCTGCGGCCACGCCGTTTTTGCAATTCGGTGATCGGGTGCGCATTGAAATGCTAGGCACGGACGACCAATCCATTTTCGGTGCGATTGATCAGGTGGTGGTGAAGTACTAGTACAAAGTGCCAAGTACAAAGTACAAAGTACAAAGTAAATTGTGTATGGTGATAATTATTTTTTAACTTAGTACTCAGAACTTAGTACTTGGAACTTTCTAATGAAACTTTACAACTACTGGCGCTCATCCACTTCGTACCGTACGCGTATTGCGCTGAACCTCAAAGGGTTGGCGTATGAATACGTGCCCATCAATTTGCTAAAAAATGAACAGGACGATCCGGCATTTTTAAAACTCAACCCATCGGGCGGCGTGCCTGCCTTGGTGTTGGATAATGGCGTGGCCTTGACCCAATCGCTGGCAATTATGGATTATTTAGAACAAACCCATCCCACCCCGCCATTGTTGCCGCGCGATCCATTGGCGCGGGTACGGGTGTTGCGCATCGCCTATGCGGTGGCGACCGACATGCATCAATTCGCCAATTTGCCGGTGTTGAATTATGTCGGCGAGAAATTGGGCGATGCCGCCAAAAATGAATGGGTGCAGTATTGGTTCCCGCCCAATCTGGCGGCGATCGAGGCGATTTTAAACGACGGCCACACCGGACGGTTTTGCCACGGCGATGCGCCGTCTTGGGCAGATATTTGTTTGATCCCACAATTATTCACCGCCCGCCGCTTTAATGTCGATCTTACCCCCTATCCCGGCATCGCGCGTATCGAACAAGCCGCCTTGGCCCATCCGGCTTTTGCCGCGGCCCACCCCGAAAAACAGCCGGATGCGCCGGGTTGACATCAAGCAACCGATTCCTTATAAGATATAAAAAAGGGGAGTCGGGCATGGAATACAATTACGCGCTCATCAGCGTTAATTTTCAAACGGGCGAAAGCGCTGTCGAGCAGGTGGATTCAAATCCACGCGTTGTGGCGGCTGCGCTTTATGGTCGGCTGCGCGAGAAAAATCCCGCATCCGAGTTCGGTTTGGTGCGATTTAAGGGCGAGAAATTTAGTTCTGCCCATGGACATCAACTTTGTTCCGCCAATTTCGTGAATATCGAAGCGAGAGCGGCATTACGGCAAGCGCAAAATATTCCCAAGCGTAAGCCGGCTAGTAAGATAGTCTATAACCATCATGGTACATCCGATCTGCTACGATATGGCATGTATTCCCAGGTAAGTCCTATCACCTATAGCGCGCGGCTGGTTGAGGTTGTAGATAATAAAAGTCTTCCATGGAGTGATAGACCAACCCCGGCAGAAAAATCTATCCAGGCAGCTAGTTTGGGAGACTTAGCGGCGCTGGCAAGCGATATGAGTAACTGGCCATATAAAGGGCATCGCAAAACGCGCATTGCGTCGATTAGTTATCGTCGGGGGTTTTTAGAGCCGCGCCCATTACCGCCCCAGCTGTGCGGCGCTTTGATAAAAAGGCTTGGCAGTGGAAAAGGGCGGATACTAAATTAACGCATCCAGTGCCATATCCCGAACTTGACAGATTTTTTTAAACGGATATAATTTTTTGATGATTTTTAATCGCGCCAAACATTATGCCAGCCACGCCCAGCATTTTTGCTGCTGCTGTCATGCGCGATGTCCATAGCGTGTCCGAAACGTAATTCGGAATCACCCCTTGCCATCGCCGCCCCAAACCATGTTTCGGGCGGTTTTTTTATGGTTTGCGGCATCCGGTTTTGGGCGCGCCTTTTCTCGATTTAAAAAATTTAATCCAGCATTCACAGGAGATATCATGACGACACAAAATTTGACTTATCGCATCATTGGCATACTCGGTCCAACCGAAGTGGTGCGCGAAGATGGCCAGGATTTAATCACAATTGGCACGAGGTTTTTAGAGCTTAAACAGGCGCAACGTAGGGTTTCATTCCGCCTTTGGGAGATTGACGGCACACAAAAACCAACGCGCAAACTATTGCCAGGTTATGTAAAATCTGTTGTCGGTAAGGCTCGCAATGAGCTAATCAAAGCTGAAGCAAGACAGCGTGAATTGTCCCGGGCATAAAAAAACCGGCCCTAAACATGGTTTGGGGCCGGTTTGATTACTTGCTTAGTAACTTTGTCGGTGGCCGATGGTTATAAATCGCCACCATCCGCTGCAGAGTATCAATAGTCATGGCCAGGATCAAAATAATCCCGATTAAACGCAGATTTGGATTATCTCGATGCCTGGCCATGACGCTAACTTACTGCTGTACTGGTGCCGGTGCAGCCGGATCGGCGGGTGCCGAGGGCGCTGCTTTGGCTTGGCGTACGTCGGCTACCAGTTTTTTGAATGCATCGGCATCCAAAGCGCCGGGATAGAATTTATCACCAACGATAAAGGCCGGAGTGCCGTTCACGCCCAGCTTGAGGCCCAGGGCGCGGTCCGCCTCGATCGTTTGCTGGATCTCGGGCGAGTTCATATCGGCTTTTAGTTGTGCGTCGTTCAGACCCAAGTTTTTGGCAATGGTGCTGATCGCTGCATCATCCTTGGGCGCTTTCCAATCCATCAGTGCGGTATGGAATTCGATATACTTGCCTTGCTTGGCTGCGGCCAAGGCGGCTTTGGCGGCCAAAACCGACGAATCGCCCAAAATCGGATATTCCTTGAAGATGAATTTGATTTTACCGTCTTGCAACACCGCATCGCGGATCGGGTGGAACACGGCCTTGCAATACCCGCAATTATAGTCAAAGAATTCGACCACAGTCACATCGCCATTGGGGTTGCCCATCACCGGCGAGGCGGGATTGTTGTAAATTTCATTGCTGAATTGCTGAATCGATTTTTTGGTGTTGTTGGCTTGCTCTTCGCGGGCCTGACGCTGATAGGCTTCAAGCGCGTCGATGACCAGCTTGGGTTCCTTGGTTAAAAGCTCGCGCACGGCGGTTTTGACTTCTTCGGTTTGGTTTGGCGTTAGATTATCGGCTTGCTGTTGACCACAAGCGGCGAGGCCCAGCATGATAACGGCGGCAAGAGAGAGAAAAATTTTCTGCATGAGTGCTCCGGTTGCTTAAGGGGGGGTATGCAGCGAATTTACCCCTGCGCCGCTCAGACCACAAGGCCAATATTATTTTTTCTCGTCCGCGGTCAGTTGATTTTGAATATCCTCGGCGCGTTGCCGGGCGGCTGCATCGTTGCCCAGGCTGGCCAAGGCACGTTTGGCTTGTTCTTTGGCGCGCGGCTTGTCGCCTTGTAGTAAAGCAAGCTCGGCCAGGGCCAGGGCGGATTTGCCGAGCTCGCCGCTCCGCCCCCGCGCGATCGCCTCCATCCGCCAACCCTGACCATAAGCGGGTTCCAGCCGCAACACTTCGGCCAATAGCGGGATGGCTTCGGCGGTGGCTTTTGCATCGGGTTCGGCCAATAACGCTTGCGCCAAGCCAAGGCGAATCAGCGCCTGTTGCGGGGCTAGTTGCAGGGCGCGGCGGTAATCGGCCAGATACGCATTGCGGCCCGACTTGCTTAATTCCGGGCTTTCCAGACGCGCCTGGCCGCGCATTTCATATAAAAATGGATCGGTGGGGTTTTCCGCGATCAGCCGATCCAATTCGGTGATGGCCAGAGCCGGGCTGCCAAAGCGAAATTCGTTGATGGCGCGGGCATAACGCGCGGCAAAAGATTGATCGGCCGATGGGTAATGCAGCGCCAATTTTTTTGGGTCCCATAGAAACCCGCCCAATTTGGCGCGGATCCGGGTATGCGCGTTGGCGAATTGGGGGTTGGCGGGGCTTGGCCCAAGCTGGGGATGCGCCCGCAAAAAAGCGGCGGCGGCCTCGACCCGTTCGGCGCTGAGCGGGTGGCTTTGCAAATAGGGATTGGGTTGCCCATCCAATTGCAATCGCTGTTCACCTTGTAAAATTTTGAAAAAATCCAGCAAGCCTTGGGGCGTGACATTCAGTTGTTGTAAATAACTTAAACCCGCCTGATCGGCGGAACGTTCTTGGACGCGAGTATAGGCCAGGGCGGAGCGTTGAAACACTTGCGCCCCAGCGCCCAAAATCGCCATCCCCGCATCGCCCCGGCCCAGCGCCAAGGCCGCACCCGCGAGCAATTGCAGCACCAAGCTTTGTTCCTTGATCGTCGATAAATCTTGCTGGCGGCGCACCAAATGCCCGCCCGCAATATGGCCGGCTTCGTGGGCGATGACGCCCATCAACTGCGCATAATTTTCCGAACGCAGCAGCAAGCCGGTATGAATGAAAATATTTTGCCCGCCCGCGACAAAGGCGTTCAGGCTGTCGTCTTGGACGATGAACAAGCGGAATGCCGCGCGTTCAACGCCAGCAGCGTCCAAAATCGGATAGATCAGCGTTTTGAGGTTTTGTTCGGTTTCCGCATCGCGGATCAGATTCATGCCCTTGGCGTTGGCGGGGGCGGGCATGGCCAGTGCCAAACAAAACAGCAAAGCGTATAGCGTATAGCGTATTGCGGATAGTGGATAATGACGCGCAAAGTATCTTCGGCAATTGTAAGAAGTTTTGCTTTGTCCACTACCCACTAGCCACCACCCACTATTTAAACGCTTTTCCGCCACCAGCCGCGTTTGGGATTACTGGGCGCACCCTCGATCACCGCTACATTTGGATCCGGCTCGGCGCGTTGCTCGGCGGGCGCGGATTGAGCGATAGGCGGTGGGGTGTACGACGGTTCCATCGGACGATAATTGGCTGCGGGCGCATAATCCTCGGATGGTGGATTGCCGCCGGTGGGCGATGCATTCTCGCCGCCTTGGGCTTGGGGATTGTCGCTGCGTCCTTCGCCCTCAAAGCGGTTGCGTCCGCCGCCGCGATTATTACGGTCGCCACGGTCACGCCCGCGGAAACGGCCCCGACGGCCGCCCCTGCGTTCGCCACGCTCGCCGCCACGGTCATTGCGCTCGCCACGCGGCGGACGGGAATCGCCATTCGCCTGTTGGGGCTGTTCGCCCGGTGCGGCGGCGGTAATATCATTGCCATTGGGTTCGACGCTATCGGCAAGGATTGGCGCATTGCCGTTCTGTCCGCCGTTACGGTCGCGGAAATTATTGCGGCCGCCGCGATCATTGCCCCGGTCGCGGTCGTTGCGATCGCGGCCCCGGTTGCGTCCCCGGTCTTGGTCACGGCCTTCGTGGCGGGGCGGGCGGTCATGATGGTGGCGTTCTTGGCGCTGACCTGATTGCTCGCGGCCTTCGTGGCGCGCTTCGCCCTCGTCATCGTCGCCGTGTTCGCCGGGCATGGCGATACGTTCGATTTTATGCGCGGGCGATACCAGCGTATCGTCGAATTCCAGCAAGATGCGGGTGTTGTGCTCGGCTTCTAGCTCGGCCAGCTTGACACGCTTGAAGTTCAGCAAATACATAGCCGAATGAATGGCCATGAATACCTTTAATTCCTTACTTGGGCGTTTGGATAATTCTTCTTCGATGCCGCGCAAAATCGCCAATGCCGAAGATTCGGTCGAACGCACCACGCCCAAACCGTTGCAAGTCGGGCATTTGCTGGAAGATCCTTCGAGCACGCTGGGGCGCAGGCGCTGGCGGGTCAATTCCATCAGGCCGAAATGCGAAATGCGTCCCAATTGCATGCGGGCGCGGTCTTTTTTACAGAATTCTTTGAAACGGCGTTCGACTTGCACCTTGTTGCCATGGTGCTCCATATCGATGAAATCGATCACGATCAAACCGGCCAAATCGCGCAGGCGCATTTGCCGCGCCAATTCTTCCGCTGCCTCTAAATTGGTGCGGTAAGCGGTTTCCTCGATATTGCGCTCGCGTGTGGAACGGCCCGAGTTGACGTCGATGGCGACCAAAGCTTCGGTCTGATTGATAATAATGTAACCGCCCGACGGCAATTCGACCCGGTTATCGTGTACGGCGTCGATCTGGCTTTCCACTTGGTATTTTTGGAATAGACCGTGGGTTTTATCCTTGAACTGCTGCACCCGTTTGGCGTGGCTGGGGGTTAGCACCTTCATCAAGGCTTTGGCGGTTTTATAGCCTTCTTCGCCCTCGATATGCACTTCTTCGATATCGCGGTGATACAAATCGCGGATGGCGCGTTTGACCAAATTGCCTTCTTCGTAAATCAAGGCCGGGGCGTTGGATTGCAGGGTTTTATCCCGGATCTCGTCCCAGAGTTTCAGCAAATAATCGCAATCGCGCTTGATGTCGGTTTTAGGCCGGTCGGCGCCGGCGGTACGCAGGATCACGGCCATACCGTCCGGCACTTCGAGGCTGGAAATCAGGCTCTTCATGCGGCGGCGGTCTTGGTAATTGTTGATTTTACGCGATACGCCAGAGCGGGCGGAATTGGGCATCAAAACGCAATAACGGCCCGGCAGCGAGATGTAGCTGGTCAGGGCAGCGCCTTTCATGCCGCGCTCTTCCTTGACGACTTGGACTAACAGGATTTGCTTGCGCTTGATGACTTCTTGGATTTTGTATTTGCGGAAAAACTTCATCCGGCGATAAGCGCTGGCTTCTTCGGCCTCGTCGCCGCCCATGGTTTCAACGCTGCGGCCTTCGCTGGCTTTGGGTGTGGCTTGGGCTTGGGGGGCGGCTTCGCCCTCGCTCTCGCCGGCTGCGTGGTTTTCTTCGCCCTGGGTTTCGGCCGCAGCGGTATCGGCCGGGACCGCTATGGGGGCTTCCGAGCCTTCGGCGGCGTTATCTTCGGCGTCTTCTTGGGCTTCCTCCGCCGCTTCTTCGGCCATCAAGGCTTCGCGGTCGGCGATGGGAATTTGATAATAATCGGGGTGGATTTCCGAAAACGCCAAGAATCCTTGGCGATTGCCGCCGTATTCGACAAAACAGGCTTGTAACGACGGTTCGACCCGGGTTACGCGCGCTAGATAAATATTGCCCTTGAGCTGTTTTTTACTGGCGGATTCGAAATCAAAAGCTTCAAGACGGTTGCCGTCCAGAATCGCAACGCGGGTTTCCTCCGGGTGCGAGGCATCGATCAACATTTTTTGGGTCATAGAATAAAAACTCCGTAACCGGGAGCGGCGCTAGGCGCGGCTTGTCCTCGGCTGAAATGGGATGCTGCAAAAATGCTAACGCCGGCCACCGCGCGCCATCGGGCGCGCCGGGGGATAAGACAAAACGGCTTGAATGAAGCTTGGGCTTGCGTATGGCGTTGGGCGGAATTGCGAACATCGTTGGTTATTGATTATGGTCTTTCGGTTGGTAGTTTTTGCAATAATTTGCCAAAAACTCCGCCAAAAATTGGGTTGCAATCAAATAAGATAATTTCATCTTATACCAGACATCTTAACGATTCGTTGTGCTGGCTGCAACCATCAATTTTATCCCCGAAACGGCGATTGCGGTGTAACCTTATATAAAAGACAAGATTTGGCCACAAAAATCCTTTAAAACCATAGCATGGCTTTGGCATTTCGCTCCGGATTATGGCGTTTGTGGTTAATGGCGCTGGCGCTATGGCTGATCGCGTCCGCATCGGCCGTGGCGGCTGGGCCGAACCTGGCTGCCATAAGCGGGGTGCGCATCGGCGAAAATGCGGGCCAGACCCGTTTTGTGTTGGATTTTGACCGGGCGGTCGATTATTCGCTGACCATCATGGCCAATCCTTACCGGGCCGTGATCACCTTGCCCGCAGTGCAATGGCAGTTATTGCCCGGTGTAGGGCGCAGCGGGCGCGGCCTGGTACAGAATTTTCGTTATGGCGCTTGGCAAAAAGACAGCTTTCGGCTGGTGCTGGAATTGAATGGCCCGGCCAAGGCAATGGCAGTGCGCTGGCTGCCGCCCGGTGCCGACAACAAGGCGCATCGATTGGTGCTGGATTTACAGAAAATCAATGCCGCCGATTTCAAAGCGCAAAATTTCGGTGCTTACCAACCGGCGGAAGTCGTTGCGACAAAACCGCCTGCGCCAAAACCAGCGCCGTCCAATCAAGCCGCCAGCGCCCCGGCAATGCCCGAGCCGCCAAAGCCGGTCGAGTATAAAACCATTGTCGTTGATGCGGGTCATGGCGGCGTTGATCCGGGTGCAATCGGCATACGCGATAGTTACGAGAAAAACATTACTTTGGCAGTAGCGCAGGAATTAGCCGCAAGTTTGCGGCGCAATCCGCAATATCGAGTCATTTTGACGCGCGAGCGGGATGTATTCGTCCCTCTGGCCGAGCGGCGGCAAATCGCCCGCAATGCCAAGGCGGATTTATTTATTTCCATCCACGCCGATCATCATACCAACCGCGCCACGCGCGGCGCATCGGTTTACACCTTGTCCGAAAAAGCATCCGATGCCGAATCCGCCAAACTGGCAGAACAGGAAAACAAAGCCGATTTGCTTGGCGGGCTCGAGAACCTATCGGATAACGAGGCGGTGTCGAACATCCTATTGGATTTGGTGCAGCAGGAAACGGTCGGCCATGCTTCCTTGTTCGGCAGCTTGCTGGTGCGTAAATTTTCCCAAGATCCGGCGATCGAGGTGCTGAGCAATCCCTTGCGTTCGGCGGGTTTTGTGGTGCTGCGTTCGCCCGATGTGCCATCCGTGTTGGTCGAATTGGGCTTTCTGAGCAATGCGCAGGACGAAAGCGCGCTTAACCGTCCGGAATACCGCCGCCGCCTGGCGATGGGATTGGTCTTGGCGGTTGATGCGTATTTTGCCAAAATCCAGCCGCATTCCAATGGCGGCACGGCAGAGGCACGTTGAGTCATTTATTCCCATTAATCCTATAAATTTTTTTCATTACCGAGAGTTGTTGTATGTCCATCCGCCGCGCCAATAATAAGAAAACCAATTCCAGCAAGCTATTGCGCATCGTCTACGCATTTTTAGCGCTGGGTGTTTTGGGCGGCATCGTTGCCGGATTATTCGCGCTGTTTGTGCTGTATCGTTTTGGCCAGGGGTTGCCGGATTATTCGCAATTGGCCAATTACGATCCGCCGATGGTCAGCCGCCTTTATGCCAATGACGGGCAGTTGTTGTGCGAATACGCCACGGAAAAACGGGTCTTTGTCCCGATCGAGGAAATTCCGCCGCTATTGATCCATGCGTTTTTGGCGGCAGAAGATAAAAATTTCTATCAGCATCCCGGTATCGATTTTATGGGAATCATGCGGGCGGTGGCGCAAAACATGATCAATGCCGCGACCGACCGTCGTTTAGTGGGTGCGTCCACGATCACGCAGCAGGTGGTGAAAAACATGCTGCTGACCAACGAATTGTCCTACGAGCGCAAAATCCGCGAGGCGATTTTGGCCTTTCGCATTGAAAAAGCCTTTACCAAGGACAAAATCCTGGAATTGTATTTGAACCAGATTTATTTAGGCGCCAACGCCTATGGCGTGGGTGCAGCGGCGTTCACTTATTTCAACAAATCGATCGATCAGCTATCGATCGAGGAAGCCGCTTATCTGGCGGCGTTGCCCAAAGCGCCCAATAACTACCAGGCCGAGCGCGATTACGAGCAAGCCAAAGGTCGTCGCGATTGGGTGATCGAGCGGATGGAAGAAGAGCGTTATGTCAGCCCCGCCGAATCCAAACAGGCTCGGGCCAAACCGCTGCAGACCAAAAAGCGCGGCGACATCGCCTCGGTCGAGGCCGATTATTTCTGCGAAGACGTGCGCCGCGATTTATTCGCCAAATATGGCGAAAAAGAATTATACGAAGGCGGTCTTGCCATTCACACCACCCTTGATCCGGATTTGCAGCGTTACGCCGAAGCCGCGTTCAATGCCGGGTTATCGGATTATGATCGCCGCCACGGTTGGCGGGATAAAAAAATTGCCTCGATCAAGGATCTCAAGGATTGGCAGGCACAGCTGCGGAAAATCAACATCGCGCTTGGCAACAACGATTGGCAGTTGGCGGCGGTGTTGAATATCGGTGCCGATGGGCTGCGCATCGGGTTGCGCGATGGCCGCACGGGCCTCGTGCCGCCCGCTGGTTTCGCCTGGACCAATAAGAAAGCCTCTGCTTTGGCCGAGTTGGGCGAGGTGATCGCGGTTGCCCCCTTGCGCGATGAAAAAACTGGCGCGGCCCAGGTGGGGTTATATGCCTTGCGGCAAATCCCTGAGGTGAATGGCGGGATGGTGGTGCTGGACGCGCATTCGGGCCAAGTATTGGCGATGGTCGGCGGGTTTAGTTTTGGCGATAAAAAATCCGGCCAATTCAACCGCGCTACCCAGGCGATGCGCCAAACCGGTTCGACCATCAAGCCGTTGGTATATTTGACGGCATTGCAAAACAATATCAGCCCCGCGCAGTTGGTGATGGACGCGCCGATTTCGCTGGAACAAGGGCCGGGATTGCCGCTATGGAGCCCGGAAAACTACACCGAAGATTTCGCCGGCCCCCGCACCATGCGCTGGGGACTCGAGCAGTCGCGCAATTTGATGACCGTGCGCCTGGCCAAAACGGTGGGCATGGACAAGGTGGTGCAAACCATCCAAAGCTTTGGCATCGCCCATGATCTGCCCGAACAATTTGCCATCGCCCTGGGCGCGTGGGAGACGACTTTGCTGCAATTGACGGCGGCCTATGCCACCATCGCCGATGGCGGCAAGCAAATCTCGCCGTATATGGTCGAGCGGATCCAAGACCGCCGCGGCAAAATGATTTTCAAGGCCGATCAGCGTTTATGCGATATTTGCGGCAATGTGCCGTGGATGAATCAGCGCCCGCCGCAATTGGCCGATGGCCGGGCGCAGATCGTGGATCCGCAAACCAATTATCAGCTGATTTCGATGATGCAGGGCGTAATCGAACGCGGCACCGCGCAACGGGTCAAGGCGTTGGGTGTGCCGATTGCGGGCAAAACCGGTACCACCAACGATTTCAAGGATGCGTGGTTCGTTGCGTTTTCAAACGATCTGGTAGTGGGCGTTTATGTCGGTTTCGATCAGCCGCGCAGTTTGGGCAAGCGCGAAACCGGTGCTGCCGTATCCGCGCCGATTTTTATCGATTTCATGCGTCAGGCGCTGAAAAAATATCCGGCCAGACCCTTTGCCGTGCCCGATGGGATTAAATTTATGCCGGTCAATTTGGAAACCGGCGAGCCCGCGATCGAGGGCGAGCCGAACGTCATCCTCGAGGCGTTTCGCGGCGACCAAGAATGGTACGGCAATCGCGGCCAGGTTATTGACGGCGGCTCGGGTATCCCATCGCCCAGCGACGGCGATGGCGGCGGCTTTTTCCCAAGCTTTTTGGATGGCGTTTATTAGATAGGGTTTAGGGTTTACGGGTTAGGGTTTAGGGTTTACTATACACCCAAGCCCTTACCCTATACCCTAAACCGTAACCCCTATACCCTGATAAAATGCGTACCGAAATTCAAACCACTGTCCAATCCATCCAAAGCGCCCTCGACTTGATGCGGAGGTCGCTTTGACTGGGAGCAAGCGCTTAAACAGCTGGCGGCGCTGACGGCGCGCACCGAAGATCCGAATTTATGGGCCGATGCTGTGGCAGCGCAAAAACTGCTGCGCGAAAAAAATACCCTTGCCCGCCAGGTGGAGGCGGTCCGATCCCTCGATCTCGCGCTATCCGATCAATTGACATTACTAGAATTGGGCGAGGCGGAAAAAGACGCCGCCACGATTGCCGAGGCCGAGGCGGCGATAACCCAGCTGGCCAATGATGCGCGCAAAAAACGCCTCGAGACATTATTGTCCGGCGAGGCGGACGGCAACGATACTTATGTGGAATTGAATTCCGGTGCCGGCGGGACCGAGGCTTGCGACTGGGTGGCGATGATGCTGCGGATGTATATGCGCTGGGCCGAAAAACGGGGCTACAAGGTCGAATTGCTCGAAGACTCCCCGGGCGAGGAGGCGGGACTAAAATCCGCCACCATCCAGATCTCGGGCACAAACGCCTATGGCTGGCTCAAGGGGGAATCGGGGGTGCATCGCTTGGTGCGCATCTCACCATTCGATGCCAATGCCCGCCGCCATACGTCGTTCGCCAGCGTTTGGGTGTATCCGGTGATCGACGATTCGATCCAAATCGATGTGCAGGAAAAAGACATCCAGGTCGATACCATGCGCGCCAGCGGCGCTGGCGGGCAGCACGTCAATAAAACCAGCTCCGCCGTGCGCATGACGCATTTGCCCACGGGCATCGTCGTCAAATGCCAAAGCGATCGCAGCCAGCACCGCAACCGCGCCATGGCTTTGCAAATGCTCAAGGCGCGCATTTACGAACAGGAATTGCAACGCCGCGAAGCGGCCGTGCAGGCGCAGCACAACGCCAAAACCGAAATTGGCTGGGGGCATCAAATCCGTTCTTATGTCCTCCAGCCTTATCAAATGGTCAAGGATTTGCGCACCGAAATCGAAAACGGCAATGCCGCCGCCGTCCTCGACGGGGATATTGACCGTTTTCTCGAAGGGTTTTTAGCACAGCGGGTATAACGAATGAATGCGCCACCACCCCCAGAGCCCGATACTCCCGAAGCGCGGTTGGCGTTTTGGATTGTGATTGTAATATTGATTTATATCGGCTGGCTGGTGATCGACAATTTCGGCCGCAGCCAAATCCACGATGTCATTCAACAAGCGGATACGCCAGAGCAGGCTATCTAGTATTTGGTGGAGGGTGGGGAGTGGTGAGGCAATGATATCACTTGCCACTCTCCACCCTCCACCCACTACAGTTAAGCGGCTTTACGCTTGGCTTTTTTGGCCAATTTCTTTGCCGGTTTTTTCACAACTTTCTTGATGGGTTTTTTGACGATTTTCTTAATCGCTTTTTTGACGATCTTTTTAAGCGGCTTTTTGGCGATTTTCTTAGCTGGTTTTTTGGCCAATTTTTTGACGATTTTTTTCGCCGGTTTCTTGGCAGCTTTCGCCACTGCTTTTTTAGCCGCCGGTTTTTTAGCGGCCGATTTTTTCGCTAGGGGCTTGGCCTTGGACGCGGTTTTTTTCAAAGCCGGCTGGGCGTTGTTGTTGGCAACCGATTTGCCGCTGAGGATTTGGGAGATTTCCGCAACGTGGCCGGGAACCGATACGCTGCGCCAGATGGCGGCGATTTTGCCGCTGGCGTCGATCAAAAATGTGCTGCGGTCAATGCCCATATAGGTGCGGCCATACATGGATTTTTCGACCCAGGCTTCATAGGCCTCGACCGTGTTCTGGCCCATATCGGACAACAAATCGAAAGGTAGATTGTACTTGTCAGAGAATTTTTTTTGTGCGCCGACTTCGTCCTTGGATACGCCCAAAACCACCGCATCCAGATTATCGAAACGCGGCATGGCTTCGCGGAAATCGCAAGCTTCGGTGGTGCAGCCGGGTGTGTCGGCCTTGGGATAGAAATACAACACCACTTTTTGCCCGCGCAGGCTAGAGAGGGTGATGTGTTCGCCGTTTTGATTCGGTAACGTAAAGTCCGGGGCGTAATCGCCGATTTTCAAGGTCATGAGGATGCTCCGCATAGAGATGGGTTGGGGTTGTGCTTATGCTATCGCTGATATAAGCTATTCTGGGAAAAATAAAAGCATATTTTATGATTAAGCGCAGCACGAAATTATGTCTGGAATGGTTCGCCGGGTTTTTGGCGGGGATGGTGATATTTTGTCTCGCCCTTGGCTTGCGCCTGGCCAGCGGGCCGATCGAATTGAATTTCCTCAAATCCCCCTTGGCCAACACCCTGGCGCTGAGCGAGCAGGGAATTCATTGGCGTATCGAGCAGGCCCGTCTGGCGTGGGATGGTGTGGAAAGCGCGCCGCAATTGCGCATCGTTAATTTGCAAGCGTTGGACATCAAGGATCAAGTCATCGCCACCCTGCCCGAAATGGCGATCGGATTGTCGCTGCGCGCGTTGTTGTTTGGGGATTTGGCGCCGGGCAGCATTACCTTGTTGCAGCCATCGATCACCATCGTCCGCAATGCCGATGGTCATTTCCGCATGCAAACCGAAACCAACGTCGCCACCAGTGCGGTGGCGACACCGGGGCCAGATTTATTGACGGGTGCTTTGCAAAGCCTGATCGGCGATGGGGATGCCGGCATCGCCGCCTTGCGTTATTTGCGGCATTTGGAAATTCGCGGCGGTGAAGTATTGCTGGACGACAAGTTGCACGAAGCCGCGTATTGGGTGCCCAAGATCGATTTAGAATTGCGCCGCAACCGCAGCGGCCTTAGTGGCGAAGCGGCTTTGGCCATCGAGCTGGACGAGCAGCGCACCGAATTCAAAACCCAACTGAGCCAGCCCAAGGGGGCGACGACCATCGCTATTACCACCCAATTCGATCATATCGATATTGGCCGGATTGCGCGGCTGGTCCCGGAATTCGCCGATTTTTCCAGGCTACGTACCACCATCTCCGGCAGCTTGCAGTTTAATTTGCGCCCCGATGCGGAAATTCAGGGAATTGCCATTAACGCCAGAAGTGACAAAGCGAGCTTGCAACACGAACGCTATTTCCCAAGCGCGATCGAGCTGGAAGATTTACAAATGGTCGCACATTACGACGCGGCGGCGGGGCTGGGGTTGGATCGTCTATCCGCCAAGGTTATGGGGGCGGAAGTGACTCTAAGCGGGGCAGCGCGTCCCGATGGGGCGAATACTAGGGTCACCGCCAAGGCCGAAATAAAGCAGCTGGATTTAAAAAACCTGGCGCAATTATGGCCCGCCGAGATGGCGCCCAAACCCCGCGCCTGGGTCGTGCCGAATATCAATTTGGGCCTGGTACCAATTGCGCAGGCCAGTTTTGCAGGCGTTTTGCCCGGCGCGGTGATGGCCGGACATGATTGGCAAAATCTGGAGATCGGGCAGCTGGCGGGTCAAATCGAATTCCGCGATGCGCGGGTGGATTATTTATCGCCCATGCCCGCCGCCACCGGCGTAAGCGGCAAGGCCGATATTGATGCGGCGGCGATGCGCATCCATGTCGAGTCGGGGCAGGCTGGGGGCGTAACGCTGGGCCAGGGGGAGGTTGTAATCAACGGTCTATCGGCCGTGGATCAGGATATCGCCATCGACGTGGGGGTCAGTGGCGGCATTGCCGATGTGCTGCGTCTTTTGGATCACGAGCCGTTGCGTTTGCCCAGCAAGCGCGATTTTAAACCAGAGCAATTCGGCGGCACGGCCCAGGCGCAGGTGCATTTGGCGTTTCCGCTACTCAATGATCTGAAATTGGAACAAGTGCAAGTCGCAGTCAAAGGCCAGGGGCAGAATATCAGCATGCAAAACGCGTTGTGGGGCCAAGCGGCCAGCGGCGGCGACATGCAGATTGTGGTAACGCAAAACGAATTGGAAATTGCCGGTAATGCCGTATTGGCGGATTTACCGTTTAGTTTGTTGTGGCAGGAAGATTTCCGCGATACCCCCAAAGCGGCGCGCAGCCGGTATGTCGTCAACGCCAAGGGCCAGGTGGAAAGCGCCATACAAAAATTGGCGATTCCATTGCCGATTCCGATTAGCGGCATTGCGGATGTCGATGTCGATTACCGCGTCGCCGCCGACCGCAGTGCGGAATTATTGATTCAAGCCGATTTGACCCAGGCGGCGGTGGCGGTATTGGAAGCCAATTATTGGAAAATCCCCGGCCAACGCGCTGCGGCCCGCGCCGAATTTTTATTGGGCGATGGCGGGGCTTTGCGCCGTTTGCGCCAATTCAGCTTGCAGGCGGCAGACGCCAAAATCGAAGGCACTGCCGAATTCGGCGCAGGGCAAAGCTTGCAGCGTTTGGATGTAACCAAACTGCAAACGCCGCATAATGATGCGCAAATTATTTTGCGCCGGGAAAACGCCAATTCCTATGCCATCAATTTGTGGGGTGCCAAGTTTGATGCCGGTTATTTATGGAGCAAACCGGCGGCAGACGATCCGGCGGAGCGCGATAATTATACCATCGATTTCAATCTGGCGCGTTTGGCAATGGGTGGTATCGAGGATTTCCAAGGCGCGCGCGGCCGGCTGGTGTTACGCGGCCCGGTTACCGAAAGCCTGCGGCTGGATGCCAAAACAGGCGATAGCAAACCGATTCCCTTTACCGCTAGCATTACGCCCGGTGGCAATGGCCGCATTTTAACCGCGCGTTCCGACGATGCGGGTGCGGTGTTGCGGGTGTTGAATGTGTACGACACGATGCGTGGCGGCAAGCTGTCTTTGGATGGGGTGTACCCGTCAGCGGACCGCGATGTGATGAACGGCAAGCTGCGCATCGACAATTTCGCCATTACCAAAGCCACCGTGTTGGCGCAATTGCTGAACATGTCGTCCTTGACCGGGATTTTGCAAAGCCTGGGCGGGCAGGGTATCGAATTTGAAAAACTAACGGTGGATTTAACGCAACAGCCGGGGCTGTTGACGGTTAAAACCGCGCGTATGAACGGCTCGTCGATTGGCATCAAAGTGGGGGGGACGATCGATACCAAAAACGGCAGGCTGGATTTATCCGGTACGCTGGCACCGGCGAACGCGCTGAATAAAATTGTGGCGGAAATCCCTTTGATCGGCGGGATTTTGACCATGGGCGGGGAGCAGCCGTTATTCGCCTTTAACTTTACAGTCAAGGATCAGATCGACAATCCGAAAATCAGCGTCAACCCCCTCTCGGCCCTGACCCCCGGCATCCTGCGTGAAGTGTTTGGCGGGAATTGAGATAGAGTTGGGGTCATGGTGCCTTGTCATCCCCGAAAATGCGACTTGCCTCGCCGAAGCGCAGCGAAGGCGCGAGCATTTGTCGGGGATCCATTTTTAAAATGGACCCCCGCCTGCGCGGGGGTGACATTTACTCCCAGTCGTTAATAATGAGGCCAATTCTCTTTTTGCCGGCGCTGATTTTTGCGATATTGTTTTGATCAAAATCTTTTTTGGTAATGGCGTACATTTCTTCTGAAATTGTAGTATCATTTAATTTAACGCCACCTTCTTTAATCAAGCGACGTGCATCGCTTTTGCTCGAAGAAAATTGCAGCAAGGTTAAAGAGTCAATTAAAGTGAGTTTGCTATCTACTTCAATATGAACATCATGTTTTTTGAGACTAATACGTGGTATTGCAGGTTGAGCCGCTAGATCCACATTACTGGTAGTATCTCTGGAAAAAGCAAGCGTGGCGGCCAGCTTCATTTTAGCCGCCTCGAGTTCTCCGTGACATAACTTGGTTACTTCATCCGCCAAAATCTTTTTTGCCTCGTTAATCTCGGCGCCGCCCAGTTTTTCCAACCGTTCAATTTCGCTCAAATCCAATTCGGTAAACAGGCGCAGGAATTTGCCGACATCGGCGTCTTCGGCATTGCGCCAATATTGCCAAAAATCAAAGGCGCTGAGGCGTTCGGCGTTCAACCACACCGCCCCCGCCGCCGTTTTGCCCATTTTGGCACCCGACGCGGTGGTTAGCAGTGGACAGGTTAGCGCGAACACCTCGCGCTGATCGACCCGGCGGCATAATTCCACGCCGTTCACGATATTGCCCCACTGGTCCGAGCCGCCCATTTGCAACGTACAGCCATAGCGGCGGTTTAGTTCCAGGAAATCATAAGCCTGCATAATCATGTAATTGAATTCGATGAAGGATAATGGCTGCTCGCGCTCCAGGCGTAATTTGACCGAATCAAAACTGAGCATGCGGTTGACGGAAAAATGCCGCCCGACCTCGCGCAAAAAGGCGATATATTCCAGTTTTTCCAACCACTCGGCGTTATTGACCATGACGGCATCGGTTTTACCCCCGCCAAAGGTCAAATAATTGCGGAATACCCGTTTAATGCTGCTCATATTCGCGGCGATGGTGTCGTCGGACAATAACTGCCGCCCCTCGTCCCGGCCGGACGGGTCGCCGACCTTGGTCGTGCCGCCGCCCATAAGCGCGATGGGGCGATGGCCGGTTTTTTGCGCCCAACGCAGCATCATGATCGACAATAAATGCCCCACATGCAGCGAATCGGCGGTGCAATCATAGCCGACATAGGCGGTGATGGGGCCGCTTGCCGCGGCGGCGTCCAGGGCCGCCAGATCGCTGCCTTGGTGGATAAAGCCGCGTGCCGATAAAACGTTGAGAAAATCAGAGCGAAATTTTTGGGTCATGCATAAAACTACCGCGCAGACGGCGGTTTGTCTAGACTTGACGGCAAAGGCTTTGCTAGGCTTTGTCGGTATGACCAAGCCCCTCACCATCATCGGTACTATGTCCGGCACCGCCATGGACGGCATCGACGTGGCGTTATTGACCACCGATGGCGAGCGGTTGATTACGCCCGGTTGCACGGCGTTTTATTCTTATACCCCGGAATTCCGTTCCCTGTTGCGCGGCATCCTTGGCGGGGCGGATCAGGTGGCGGTGGCCCCGGTCGAGAGGGAATTGACCCGGCTGCATCTGGATGCGGTGCGTAATTTTATCCTGACCCATAACCTGCGGGCCGAGGCGGTGGATTATATCGCTTTGCATGGCCATACCATTTTGCACGATCCAAAAAATCGCCGCACCTGGCAGATCGGCTGTGGCGCGTTTTTGGCCAAGGAAATGGGCATCCCCGTAGTCTATGATTTCCGCAGTGCCGATGTCGCGGCGGGCGGTCATGGCGCGCCACTGGTGCCGATTTTTCACGCCGCCCTGGCGGCGGATTTGCCGGGGCCCGTGGTGCTGGTCAATATTGGCGGGGTGGCGAATGTCACCTTTGTTGGTGCGGATGGCGCGCTATTGGCGTTCGATACGGGGCCTGGGAACGCGTTGTTGGATGATTGGATGCTGCGCAAAACCGGCCGGCTATTGGATCAGGATGGGGCGATGGCAAAATCCGGGACGGTGGATCAAGCGCGCATCGATGCCTGGCTGGCGGATGCGTATTTTAAACAGCCCGCGCCCAAAAGCCTGGACCGCAACCGCTTTGTGCCCCTATTGGCGGAAATCGATGCCATGACCACGGCCGATGGCGCGGCGACCCTGGCGGCATTTACAGCATCCGCGATCACAACGGCGGCAGCGCATTTACCTGAAGTTGCCAAATCCTGGCTGATTTGCGGCGGGGGCAGGCATAACCAAGCGGTGATGCGTAGCTTGCAAAAGCGCTTGCCACAGGTGCGCGCGATTGATCAACTGGGATGGGATGGCGATTTTATCGAGGCCTGGGCCTTTGCCTATCTGGCGGCACGGCGCGTGCGCAATTTACCGATCAGCTTTCCCACCACGACGGGTGTCCCGCAGCCGATGACGGGTGGAATGATTGTAAGTGCTTAGTCGTTGGTCGTTAGTCGTTAGGTCTCCACACAACCAACGACTAACGTCTTTCGACTAACGACTACTAGGCCCGCTTGGCCTTTGGTTTCGTTGCCGCCTTGGGCTGCATCGATTCGATCAAATATTTATCAACGGTTTGCGACACTTCTTCGAGGTGGGTGCTGAAATAATGATTGGCGGTTTTGATCGGATGGTGGGTGATGGTGATCCCCCGCTGCGCCGACAATTTTTTAACCAAGGATTCGACCGCGCCTTCTGGGATGATTTCATCCTGACCGCCCGAAATAATCAAACCCGATGACGGGCAGGGGGCTAGAAAACCGAAATCGAACAGACCGGCGGGGGGTGCCACGGAAATAAACCCGGCGATTTCCGGCCGGCGCATCAATAATTGCATACCGATCCAAGCGCCAAAGGAAAACCCGGCGATCCAAACCGATTCGGCTTGGGAATGGGTGGATTGCAGCCAGTCCAAGGCGGCAGCGGCATCGGCCAACTCCCCCTCGCCCCGGTCGAAATTGCCTTGAGATCTACCGACTCCGCGATAGTTAAAGCGCAAAGTGGTAAAACCCCGGCGTACAAAGGTTTGATACAGGCTGTAAACGACTTTGTTATTCATTGTGCCGCCATGCAGCGGATGGGGGTGGAGCATGACCGCAATCGGCGCCGCTTTGCTGGCGGCTGGCTGATAGCGGCCTTCGATGCGTCCGGCGGGGCCGTTAAAAATCACTTCTGGCATGTGCTCTCCGCTTAAAATATTGATTAATATGTATAATCTTGCATCTTTGGCCCAAGTAGGGGCGGCGGTTCATTTATTCGATCAATGTTGACTATTTTGCTCAACATTACTATATCTTTCTAATACAACTATGTGCGGTAATGTCATAGTGCCGGCAAAGTCGCGGGATAATGCCAAAACATGGTTGAAAAAGCAAGTATTTCATAAGCAGTGATTTGGAATCGTTCTTATTCCAAATCCAATGGGTGGGATAATAAATATGCGTCTTTCAACCAAGGGCCGTTACGCGGTGACTGCAATGGTGGATATTTCCCGCCATGGCGGCGATCGCCCGATCAGCCTGGGGGCGATTGCGGCGCGGCAGGAAATTTCACTGTCTTATCTGGAGCAATTATTTGCCAAATTGGGCCGCCATGGTTTGGTGCGCAGCGTGCGCGGCCCGGGCGGCGGTTTTCATTTGGCCAAACCGGCAGCGGAAATCATGATCGCCGATATTGTCCGCGCGGCCGAGGAAGAAATCAAAACCACCAATTGCAGCGGTGATCCAAGCAATGGTTGCAAACAAGATCACAGCCGTTGTTTGACCCATGATCTGTGGGAAGAATTAGGCGGGGTGATTCAAAATTATTTGGCCTCGGTTTCGTTGGCGCAAGTTGCCAATGGCAGTTTGGTTAATGGCTGTGCGGCCAAACGCGAATTCGATTTTATCGCCCAACCAGTGGCTGCGGTGGCCCATGGCTAAAATTTACTTGGATTATAATGCGACTGCCCCCTTGCGCCCGAATGTGTTGGCGGCAATGACCGAGGTTTTGGGACAATGCGGTAACCCGTCATCGGTGCATGGTTTCGGTCAGGCCGCGCGCGCGCGGATCGAGGCTGTGCGCGAGAAAATCGCCCGTTTTGTGAATTGCACGCCCAATCAAATTATTTTCACCAGCGGCGGCACCGAAGCGAATAACACCGCCGTCATCGGTTGTGGCCGCAGCCGGGTTTTGGTCAGTGCGATTGAACATGATTGCGTTAAAAAGGCCAAGGCCGATGCCGAGGTGATTCCCGTCACGGCGGATGGGATTGTTGATCTGATGGCATTGGAAAAAATGCTGGCGGCCAATCCTCTGCCCGCGTTGGTGGCGGTGATGCTGGCGAATAACGAAACCGGCGTGATTCAGCCCGTGGCCGAGGTGGTAAAAATCGCCAAAAAATACGGCGCTTTGGTGCATTGCGATGCGGTGCAGGCTTTGGGCAAAATGCCTGTCGATTTTATGGCACTGGGCGTTGATATGCTGGCGCTGGCGGCGCACAAAGTTGGCGGGCCATTGGGTGTGGGTGCGTTGATTTTCAACGACGCCGTGCCGTTACAGGCCTATTTGCGCGGCGGTGGGCAGGAACGCAGTCGCCGTGCCGGGACGGTCAATGTCCCCGCCGTGGCCGGTTTTGGCGCTTTGATCGATGCGTTGGCGGCTTGTATGGATAGCGAAATCGGCCATTACCGGGATTTGCAGCAACGGCTTGAGAGCGGTTTGCCCGATGGGCGCGTGCCGGGGCAAAACGCGCCCCGCTTGCCCAATGTTACTTGTTGGTACACGCCACAGCGCAGCGCCATGCCGCAATTGATGCAATTGGATTTGGCGGGGATTGCCGTATCCTCGGGCTCGGCTTGTTCATCCGGTACGGTCAAACCATCATCCGTCTTGAAGGCGATGGGTTTTTCGGAAAATGAAGCCAGCTGCGCCTTGCGCCTGTCCTGGGGCTGGCAAAGCACTGCCGCCGACATAGATACGTGTTTACTGAAATTGCGCCAAATCGCGGCGAATTCGAATACCACACCACAATCCGTTTCAGCATAAAGGAATTCTTATTATGGGTATGGCAGCACAAAAAGAAATCAACGTCGAACGCTTGCAGAACCGCGTCGGCGCGGCCCCATCGCAGCGACCGATTTATCTGGATTATCAGGCGACCACGCCCATGGATCCCCGTGTATTGACGGCGATGATGCCCTATTTTACCGAAAAATTCGGCAATCCGCATTCGCGCAATCATCAATATGGCTGGGAAGCGGAAGATGGCGTCGAGCAAGCGCGCGATGAAATCGCACAATTGATCGGCGCCGATGCGCGCGAAATTATTTTCACCTCGGGTGCGACCGAATCGAACAATATCGCCATCAAGGGTGTGGCCGAGTTTTACAAGGACAAGAAAAACCACATCATCACCTGTGTGACCGAACATAAATGCGTGCTGGATTCCTGCCGCCATTTGGAACAGGCTGGATTCAAAGTGACCTATTTGCCGGTATTGCAAAACGGCTTGGTCGATTTGAACGAATTGGCCAACGCCATTACCGAGCAAACCGTGCTGGTGTCGATTATGGCGGTGAATAACGAAATCGGCGTCATTCAGCCGCTGGCCGAAATCGGCAAATTATGCCGCGCCAAGGGCGTGTTTTTCCACACCGATGCGGCTCAGGCCGTGGGGAAAATGCCGATTGATGTCGAAGCGATGCAAATCGATTTATTGTCCATCAGCGGCCATAAAATTTACGGGCCCAAAGGTATCGGCGCGTTATTCGTGCGCCGCAAACCGCGCGTGCGCCTGGTGCCAATCATCAATGGCGGCGGTCAGGAACGCGGTATGCGTTCGGGCACCTTGCCCACCCCGTTATGTGTTGGCCTGGGCGAAGCGTGCCGGATTGCGCGTTTGGAAATGGGCGACGAGGCTAAGCGTTTGCAAAAACTGCAAGATCGTTTCTTGGGTGCGATCAACAAGGAGTTGGATGAAATTTACATTAATGGCGATATCACATCGCGCATTCCGGGCAATTTGAACATATCGTTCGCCTATGTCGAAGGGGAATCGTTGATGATGGGCATTAAAAACCTGTCGGTATCGTCCGGCTCGGCCTGTACCTCGGCTTCGCTCGAACCGTCGTATGTGCTGCGCGCTTTGGGCGTCGAAGAAGAATTGGCGCACACATCGCTGCGCATCGGGTTTGGCCGCTTTACCACCGATGCCGAAGTGGATCAGGCGATTGCGGATATCACGGGGGCGGTCAAAAAACTCCGCGCTATGAGCCCGCTGTATGAAATGGTCAAAGAAGGCATCGATCTAAAGAGCATTCAGTGGACGGATCATTAATCCGGTCAACAGTGACAGTGAACAGTGAACAATATAAAGGAGAATACAAATGGCCTATAGCGATCAATTGATTGAACATTACGAAAATCCGCGCAATATCGGATCGTTGGATAAAAACGACAAAAACGTCGGTACCGGTTTGGTCGGCGCGCCCGCGTGCGGCGATGTGATGAAGTTGCAAATCCGCGTCGAGAACGGCGTGATTGCCGAGGCTAAGTTTAAAACTTTTGGCTGCGGATCGGCGATTGCATCCAGCTCGCTGGCGACCGAATGGATCAAGGGCAAATCATTGGACGATGCCGAGCAGATTAAAAACAGCCAAATCGCCCAGCATTTGGCTCTGCCACCGGTGAAAATTCATTGCTCGATCCTGGCCGAGGATGCGATCAAGGCGGCGATTGCCGATTACCGCAGCAAGGCGGAAGATAAAAAAATAGCCAGTTAGTATCATTGTCATTCCGAGGCGAAGCCGAGGAATCGCCAGACATAAGGTTTTATATTTGGCGATCCCTCACATTCGTTCGGGATGACAAGCAAGGTAAACAATGGAAACAAACTGCACCACCGAAGCCAAAGAACTCCCCCCAGCACCACAAGCGGCGGTGAAAACCCGTGCGGCGCGGCCGAAAATGGCGATTATGCAAATCACCGATGCGGCGGCAGCACGCGTGGCCGAATTATTGGCCGGGCGCGGTAAACCATCGGCGGGGATTCGCATTGGCGTGCGGGCGCGCGGTTGTTCGGGCATGACCTATACATTGGAATTTGCCGATGCGATTCAGCCGACGGACGAGGTAGTGACTGACAAAGGTGTCACCGTTTTGATCGATCCCAAAGCCACATTATTTTTGCTGGGCACGGTCATGGATTTTGTCAGCGACAAATTGCAATCCGGTTTTACGTTTAAAAATCCCAACGAAAAAGGCCGCTGCGGCTGCGGCGAATCGTTTCACGTGTAATACCCTATTGTCATCGCGAGGCTGCGTCAGCAGCCGTGGCGATCCATGCGATCCATCAAAATGGATTGCTTCGTCGGGTTAAAACCCTCCTCGCAATGACGAGTTTCCAGATAAGATGAACAATACTTCCCCCCCCGCCCAAAACTCCTGCTGGTCATGCGCCGCCAATGACGCGGCGAATGCGTTGTTTTGCGCGTCCTGCCATAGCGTACAGCCCGCGCGTGACGAGGATTATTTCGCGTTGCTCGGTCTGCCGCCGCAATTCGTCGTGGATTTGGGCGTATTGGAAACCAATTATTTGCGGCTACAGCAACAACTGCATCCCGACCGTTTTGCGCAAAAGAATGACCGGGAAAAATTGCTGGCCCAATCGCAGGCCGTGACGATCAATGAAGCCTATCACACCCTGCGCGATCCGATCCGCCGTGGTAGTTACTGGTTACGACGCAACGGCGTCGATTTTGATATCGCGGCCGAACGCACTATCCACGATCAGGCGATTTTGCTGGAAATGCTGGAGCGGCGCGAAGAATTAGCCGAAGCCGCCGATAACGACACCATTCAAAGTATGATTAGTGTTACGCGCGATGAATTCGCGGCGGCGGTTACAGCGTTGGCCAATGACTTGGCCGCTTGCCAATGGGAGTTGGCCAAAAAACATTTGCTCCGCTTGCAATATTTGCAAAAATTTCTGATTGATGCGCGTGGGCGGCAACAGGCGTTGGTGATGGCCGAATAACATGCACCTGTTGCAAATCCATGAACCCGGACAAACGCCGGAGCCACACGCCGATGAGCAGGGCCTGTGCATCGGCATTGATTTGGGCACGACCAATACGGTTGTAGCCATCGCCCGCCAGCAACAGGTAGAGATTTTGACCGATAACGCTGGCCACGCGTTGATCCCATCCATCGCTGTTTATGAATCCGGCGCTGAAACTTTGCGCATCGCATCCATTAAACGCTTGATGGGCAAAGATTCGGGCAGCGTGCAAATGATCGCCGGGCAAGATGTATTGCCCATTGATCGTAGCGTGACGAGCGGCCCGATTCGTTTGGATATATTTGGTGATAAAAAGACCGCCATCGAGATTTCGGCCGAGATTTTAAAACTGGCCAAGGCGCGGGCGGAATCGGCCTTGGGCCGCAAAGTGGATCGGGCGGTTGTAACTGTGCCCGCCTATTTCGACGATGCGGCGCGGACGGCCACCCGCGATGCCGCGCGCTTGGCGGGGATCGAGGTGTTGCGGTTATTGAACGAGCCGACGGCGGCGGCGGTGGCTTATGGGTTGGATCAAAACGCCAGCGGGATTTATGCCATCTATGATCTGGGTGGCGGTACATTTGATGTGTCGATTTTAAAATTGCAAAACGGCGTGTTTCAGGTTTTGGCGACCGGCGGCGATACGCAATTGGGCGGCGACGATATGGACCGCGCGATTGTCGAATATTGGTTGGCGCAAAAGCCCGATGCCGCCGCCGATTTAGAATTGCTGTTAGCCCAAGCCCGAGCGGCCAAAGAACATTTGACCAACCACGATGCATGGCAAGCAAACGGTTACCAGCTGACGCGCGCGATTTTTGATGGGTTGATCGAAAAACTGGTCGCCCGCACGCTGCAAATTTTTCAGCGCGTGTTGTTGGATGCCGATTTAGCCAAAACCGAGCTTGCGGATATCGTGCTAGTGGGCGGCTCGACCCGCGTACCGTTGGTGCGGCAAAAATTGACCGAATTTCTTGGCCGCGCGCCCTTGGCCACTATCGACCAGGACACGGTGGTCGCGGCGGGGGCGGCTATTCAGGCCGAGGCGTTGACAGCGGGCAGCAGCCATTTATTGCTGGATGTGTTGCCATTATCGCTGGGGCTTGAGACCTATGGCGGGTTGGTGGCCAAGGTGATTGAACGCAATACGCCCATCCCCGCCGCCAAGGCGCAGGAATTCACGACGCAAATCGACGGCCAGGGCGGCATGGTGATTCATGTCGTGCAGGGCGAGCGGGAAACGGCCGCCGATAACCGTTCGTTGGCAAAATTTGAATTACACGGTATCCCCACCATGACGGCGGGTGTACCGCGTATCCGCGTGACCTTTACCGTCGATGCGGATGGGTTGTTGACCGTGGCTGCTACAGAGCAAACCACCGGCATCCTACAACGGATCGAGGTCAAGCCGACCTATGGGTTAACCGAGGGGGAGATGGCCGATATGCTGCGCGCGGCCATGGAAAACGCGGCCGATGACATGGAAAAACGGCTATTGCTGGAATCGCGCCTTGAGGCGGAGCAATTGTTAACTGCCATTGATCAGGCTTTGGCCTTGGACGGCGACATGCTGGATCCGGGGCTTTACGAAAACCTTGCCAATACGGCAAAAATCCTGCAAAAAGACCTGCCCGAGCTGTCCCGCACGGTATTGGCGGCGCGGGTCGAGGCGTTAGAAAAATTGTTTTTGCCTTTTGCCCAAGACCGATTGGACCGGGCGATTGCCCGGAATTTAAGCGGGCAAAAACTAGGATAATATAAGAGGAGAATCGCATGCCCAAAATGACTTTTATCGATCAAAGCGGTACCGCCAAAACGGTCGAGGCGCCGAATGGTTTGTCGGTGTTGGAAATTGCGCACCGCAATGACATCGAGCTCGAGGGTGCGTGCGAAGGTTCGCTGGCCTGTTCGACCTGCCATTGCATTGTGGCGCAAGGCGATTTCGAGCGGCTCGAAGCAGCCTCCGAAGAAGAAGAGGATATGCTGGACCTGGCCTTTGGCCTGACCCACACTTCGCGCCTGGGCTGTCAGATCATTATGAAAGACGAATTGGACGGATTAACCGTCACACTGCCCGCCGCGACGCGCAATATGCAGGTGGATAAGAAAACGGGGACTTAGATGACGAGCCGAACAACAATTCCCCAAAACTATATGGGCAATCTTGCTGCATTCGATATCGACGAATTTAAAAAACCGGCAGACGCCGAGGCTTTGGTCAATAACTTGATCGGCGCGGCCCAGCAGGGTTGTGGCGATTTTTACTTGGCGCAATTTTCGATGATTTGCGCGCAAATCGTCGGTAGTTATGCGCATGCGGAAAATAAAAATAATTATAAATTATGTTTGTTGTGGGACGAGTTGCTGGCGCGATATGAGCGGCTTTTGAATGCTTCCGACCCTGCAAACGGCAAAGTCCCCGATGCTCATTTTTATGTAAGGCCAGATTTTATGGCCGTGCAAACGGCGAGCGGAATATTGGCGGGTACGTGTATTGCAACACTGAATTTGCGCGGGGAGAAGAATGCCCTGCTGCCGATACTCGGCGCACTAGGATTTTCTGATCGCGAGCCGCACCGGCAGTCTCATCTTGGATATTATAAAAATCTTTACAAAAATATAAAAGCCGCGCATTCACGTATCGCTGCCACGCCGAACGCAGTCCCGGGTGCGCTGCCTGCTAGGCCTGGCTTTGCTGGTGCAGCAGCGACACGACATTTCCAACTGCCGACACCTGTGGCAACACGCCCGGCTGCCAAAAAACCTGAGCCAGCTTCAGCCCCACCGCCAGCGGCTTCGCGTGGCCCCGTTTTCCCGTTTACGCCGCCAGGCCGCAAAGGCCTCACTTTTGACGCTCCCCCTCGTGCCCGAGGTGGGCGCAAATGACACGATCCTTTAAATGGACCGACACGTTTGATATCGTCTATGCGCTCGAGGAGCAATATCCCGATTGCGAGATTTTGGCGTTGCGTTTTACCGAATTGCACAAAATGGTGCGCGAATTGCCCGGCTTTGCCGATGATCCGGAAAAGTCGAATGAAAAAATCCTCGAAGCCATCCAAATGACCTGGCTCGAGGAGCGGGCATAAATTCCCTCTCCCTTTGGGAGAGGGTTAGGGTGAGGGAGATGCGCTGGAGTACGCCAACGAATGTTGATAAAGCGCGTAAATTGCGTCTACAGCAAACGACCCCAGAGGGCGTGTTGTGGGCATTACTACGTGATAGCCGGTTAGCAGGGTATAAATTTCGTCGCCAACACCCGCTTGGGCCTTATGTAGCAGATTTTTTCTGTCATAGTCTGAAATTGGTGCTGGAATTGGATGGGCATAATCATTTTAACAATAGCGATCAAATCGCGCACGATGAAAAGCGCACAAGATGGATGCAGGCGAAAGGTTACACCGTGCTTAGAATTTTAAACAGTGATGTGATTATGAATCCAGAAGGTGTTTGCCAGATGATAGTCGAGTACATTGCCAGGCAAAGCCCTCACCCCGGCCCTCTCCCAAGGGGAGAGGGGGAGTAGGTATCTTCATGCAACTCCTCATCCCACACAAATCCCCCTCTGAAACCCTCGTCGTCGTTGCGATGTCGGGCGGGGTGGACTCGTCCGTCGTGGCGGGGTTGCTGCATGAACAAGGGTACAAGGTCATTGGCATCACCCTCCAACTATACGATTACGGCATGGCGGTTGGGAAAAAGGGCGCATGTTGTGCGGGCCAGGATATTTACGATGCGAAAATGGTCGCCGATAAATTGGGCTTTCCGCATTATGTGTTCGATTATGAATCCCGCTTTAAACAGGATGTGATTGACGATTTCGCCGATTCCTACATGCGCGGCGAGACGCCAGTGCCGTGCGTGAAATGCAATCAAACCGTGAAATTCCGCGATCTGGTGCAGGCGGCGCGCGAATTGGGCGCGGATTGCCTGGCCACCGGCCATTATGTGCAGCGTGTCGATGGCCCGATGGGTGCAGAAATGCACGCCGGGGCCGATGCCAATCGCGATCAAAGTTATTTTTTGTTCACCACCACCCAAGATCAGCTGGATTTTCTTCGTTTTCCGCTGGGCCATTTATCGAAAACCGAAACCCGCGCTATGGCGACGCGCATGGGGTTGATCACCGCCGATAAGCCCGACAGCCAGGATATTTGTTTTGTCCCCAACGGCGATTACGCCAGTGTGTTGTTGAAATTGCGTCCGCATGCGGCCGATCCCGGCGATATCGTCGATCAAGCGGGAAATGTACTGGGCACGCACGAGGGGATCATCCATTACACCATCGGCCAGCGCAAAGGCCTGGGTATCGGCGGACGCGAGGGGAGCGAGAGCGAAGCGTTATATGTGATTAAGCTTGATCCCGATAAGCGCCAGGTGATCGTTGGGCCCAAATCCGCCTTGGGCAAAGATCAATTTTTCATTCGCGAAGTGAATTTTCTGGGTGCCACACCGCCCGGTGCCGATGGCTTGCGCGTGGCGGTTAAAATCCGCTCGCAGCAGCCGTTGTTGCCCGCCACGATTTATCCCGATAGCGATGGAAAATTCAAGGTGGTGTTGGACGAACCCCGCGCCAGCATCGCGCCGGGCCAAGCCTGTGTGTTTTACGACGGCGCCCGCATGCTGGGCGGCGGGTGGATTATGCGGGGGTAATGAATGACCGATACTAATACCGGCATTTTGGCGAGGATAAGACGGGGTAAGCGTCGTCGCCATGTTTTGCCCGGTGAACCAGAGAGACGTCCGGAGCGCATGGATTATTGTGGATGTCCGGTCAAGCTTGGCAAGCTAGTTGTTCAGGAACAAGATGGAAGCGCCATCATACTTAACGGTCCAAACTGTGATTTTAGATTGCTGTTTCCCGATGATGTGGTTGTTAGCTTTCGCTATGAGTTTGCGCTGAATAAGCAAGACGGTTTTGTCTATGATTGGCATGCAGTCACGCCGAGGCTAGACCCGAAATGGCTTGGGGGAAATTTACCCAATGTTCGTGCCGTTTTGTGGTGGGGAAGAAATCAATCTACACGATCGGCTTTGTGCGCGCCGCTGACAGGTGAAAATGCCCCCAAAGATTTATCGGCCAATTGGAAAATTGATCCGAATGCCCCGCTGTCGTTGGCCAATAAAACTGGCGATATGTTGGGTCATGTGCGCGCAGCCGTGGCGCAAACTCTTTATAAATTGCGCCCCCATAGTTTTGTGCATATCCCGGCTTTGTGTGTTCGGCAAAATTCTATGGGTTTTCCTGTTGTGCTGGGAGGGCCGCGGCATCATTTCACTTTACGTCTTGCTTGCAGACGGCAAGTACGTTGCGAATATAAGGCTGCGTGGACATCAAACGGTTTGTTTGAATTTCACCTGGTCGATCCCCGACTTGATGCGCATTGGTTAAACGCCCAGTTGCCAACCAGTCAGGTTGTATGGAAATCTTGCCGAACGCCGCGCGTATACCGTGACATTGATCAAATGAGGCTTTTCGCTGGTCGGTGAGCGGTTGGGCAGTGAACGCAAGGCATTTTTTCCACTCCACCCTCCACTCTCCACTCACTACCTTTTAATCACCAAACCTTGTCCCGTCGGGATTTCCATCACCATGTAACCGCGGGCGGCGAACCAGGCCATTTCCAATTTCTGCGTTTCATGCGCGGCGGTCCAACCATAATCGTCCAGCAAAACCACCCCACCCGGCACGACGCGGTCGAATAGAATTTCCAAGGCGGCGATTTCCGCCTTGGCAGCGTTCAAATCCAAATGCATGAAGGCGATTTTATCCGGGGTTTTGGCGGTGTGTAGGATGCTGGGCACATTGCCCTTGGTAACAATGATGTTGGGGTAGGGGGCGAAACGTTGGCGCACTTGCGCTTCCCAGGTCGCGGGATCATATTGATCGTAATAGGTGACTTGCCAGCTGTCGTTGGCTTGGGACGCATCGAATTTTCCGAACAGGTCGAATAAATACCAGGTCTTGGGAATTTTCTGCCATTCCAGATAATCGGCGACAAAGCCGGTGGTCAGGCCACGAAACACGCCCAATTCGATAAAATCGCCAGGCAGGTGCAGGGCCGTTTTTGCCGCCCACAGCGCCACATGCAAATTCCAATGCCAATTGGGCATATCGAACAACGCCGCGTGCCTGGCCGCAACGCTCATGAATTTTTCATCGCCGCCGAAACTAAGATTACGGTCATAGGTCATAAAGCCGTTGCAGTGAAAAAAACTGCGGCCTGTTTTAGCGCAAGCATTGGCGATGATTTCCTCTGCTTGGGAGATATCGCTAAGCAGTTGATTAGTTAGTGTCTCGGCAGAGGCTGATTTTGCATGGGGCTGGGTCATAAATTCAACGCTAGCACAGGCTTAAACCGCGCAATACCTTAATTTCGGCGGGGGTTGATTTTTGCCCCTAAACCTGATACCTGAAACCCATAATAAGCACATAATGTGTGGTGTGACTGGGTAGCTTCCCCCTTCGCTAAAGCTTCGGGGGACAAGCAGCGCAGTCGGTTAGTGTGGTGTGGCTGGGTAGCGCAGCGTAGCCCGCCGGCGATGAGGCATAAAACCTCTACCGCTGGGCGTAATTTGATGAGCGCGTAAGGTGTGGTGTGGCTGGGTAGCTCAGCGGTAGAGCAGGGGACTCATAAGCCCTTGGTCGGAGGTTCGATTCCTCTCTCAGCCACCATTTCCTATGTGCACCGTAGTGCAGGACCAAGTTCTATGGACAAACTAACACGCCGCTTTGAGGATCATGTAATCCTCGTCGCTTAGTAAATGCTCGCCCTGGGACATGCGGTCGGTAAACAAAATGCCGTGCATATGATCGACTTTTTGTTGGATGATGCGCGCCGCCCAGCCGTGAAACTCCTGCTCGACCGGTTGCAGATATTCGTTCCAATAGCGCACGGTAATGGCCTTGGCGCGGCGGATATTGCCATGCCATTCCGGGGAACTAAAACCGCTTTCAAACGCCACACCGGAATCGATGGAACAGCTAATGATTTCGGGATTCGCCATCGCCACATAATCCAATTGCGGCGTCCAGATCACGCATAATTGCAGCGGCATGCCGATTTGAATGGCCGCCAAACCCATCGCATGGCGGAAGGGGCGATGGTCATGCACTAGGTGCATAATATGACGCAAACTATGCCACACTTGTTGCGCGAACCAAACCTCGTCGCTGGTGATGGGCCGCGATTCTTGCCGTAGGCGGCGGTCATGCGCGGGGATAATGTGGGGGTGCAGCGACAACGCGCTATGTGGCACGCGGCCCTGCGGCGCGGGGGTGAATGAATGGCTATGCAAAATGGAATTCCCTATTCAACTCGGCTGGTTTTTTTTTACGCTTGTAGCAGTAATGCGCAAAAATGCCCGTGAATTTTTAATGACGGAAAAGTTACAAAAATATTATGCCACGCGCTGCACGGTCAGTCTTCGCTGCCCAGCGACAAATGGCAAGGGGAGAGCATCGGGTAATGGCGTCGGATAGGCGTCGGGATTGGCGATTTGCCGAAATGTGACCCTTAAATCGGCGGGTGCGACCTGGCGGCCTTGTACTTGCCAGCGTGGGCGGTTCCAGGCACACAGACCCCAATCATGGGCAGTGGTGACATTCGCCGCCTCTAATCCGTCACCGCAATTGACATAAGTCCCGAGCCGCTCTGGTACGTCATTGGCGGCTGGGATGGGGAAATCCTGGATCAATTGGCGGTGGATGTGTCCCGCGATTACCACATCGCAATCGCTGTGTTCCGGCGTTTGCAACAGGGCTTGGAGTTTTGCGTCAAAATGGCCCATATGGGCCATGATTTGTTTAAAGCCGCTTTTAACGGCAGCGCTAATTTCCCAAGGTTGGCAGCGACGCATCGCTTGCAGCCGGTTTAGTTTCTCATTCCAATAAATGATGTAATAATAAGCCTTGTCGCCGATTTTCTGTACCGTGGTTGGTTTGCACCAGGCGCTGTCCAGCTCGTCGCCATGAATTAATAACGCGCGTCTTTGATCCGGCAAATCTATTTCATGATGGCGGGTGATAGTGGCGCCGAAAAATTTTTGGCCCGGAAAACGCCGTAATTCAGGATCGTGGTTACCAGGCTCGTAAAAAAATTGGACGCCATCGGCTGTCTGGCGCTGGACTTCGCGCCACACGGCGGCATGGGCAGGCGGCATAAAATCTTCGACATAGCGTTCGAAATGGCGCAAGAAATCCAATGATTGCCACTGGGTGCGGTCATGGGGAATTTCGTCCAAATCCAACATGTCACCAACGAAAATTTTGATGGGGGCATCAATGCCGCGCAGATTGCGTAGCAGATCGCCGACACGGGCGCGGGCGTGGCCGGTGTGGCCGTCGCTGTAAAACGCCATCTCGGCGCTGATGACTTGCTGCTTATAACCGGGATGGAATGCAATCAATCGGCAACCTCTCGCACCCTGCGCGTTTTGAATCGTTTTCGTTGCGCGAGTGGTAGCGGCCCGTGATGACAGTTTTTTAAAAACTATGTGAAGTTATTGTGAAATTTTTTGCTCAAGCCTTGGCGCGTTCGATATCGTCCTGCATCGCGGCCAGTTCCAACCACTGATCCTCGGCCAGGCGCAATTCGGCTGTGGCATGCGCGATCGAGCGGGTGATTTTCTCGAACCCATGCGGATCGCGGCCGAACAATGCCGGATCGGCCAGCTGGTTTTCCAGATCATGAATTTCGGTTTGCAATTTCTCGATCTTATCCGGCAGTAATTTCAGCGCCCGTTGCTGTTGATAACTGAGGCGTTGCGGGCGCGTCGGTTGCGCCTCGTCCACGCTCACATCGCCGCTCTGGCCGGTCTTGGAGGTTGATTTTGGCTTTTGCCCTTCCGTGCGGCGGGCTTGTTCGTCTTGGTTGGCGGCAAGCTGGCGGCGGTAATCGCTGTAACCCCCGGCATATTCGGTGATTTTGCCATCCCCTTCAAAGACCAGGGTCGAGGTGACAACGCGGTCCAGGAAATCGCGGTCATGGCTGACCAGCAATAGCGTCCCCTCGAACTCCGCCAAGCTGTCTTGGAGGAGGTCCAGCGTATCCATATCCAAATCATTGGTCGGTTCGTCCAAAATCAGCACATTGGCGAATTTAGCCATCGCCTTGGCTAATAACAGGCGGGTGCGCTCCCCGCCCGACAGCGTGCTGACCTTGGCATCGGCGTATTCGCGGGGAAATAAAAACTGGCGCAAATAACCCATATGATGCATCGGCCGCCCGCGCACGTCGATAAAATCCCCGGCATTGCCGGTCAATGCCTCGCGCACGGTTTGTTCGGGCTTTAATTCGGATTTATTTTGATCAAAGCTGACAATGTGTAAATTCGCGCCCAGGCGGATTTTGCCGCCATCGGGGGCGATTTCGCCCAACAGCATTTTGATCAAAGTGCTTTTGCCCGCGCCGTTCGGCCCGATAATGCCGATCCGGTCGCCGCGTTTGATGCGCGTTGTGAAATCGTTGACGATCATTTGCCCGCCATAAGATTTTTTCAACTTGATCGCTTCGCAAACCATGAAGCCGGATTCTTCGCCAAAACCGATTTCCATATTCAGTTTTTGCGACTGGCGGATTTGCTGCGCTTTGACCGCGCGCATTTCCTGCAAGCGCTTGACGCGGCCTTGGTTGCGTTTGCGGCGGCCGGCGATGCCGCCCGTGGCCCATTCCGTCTCCTCGGCGATTAGTTTGTCCAGCTTGTTGTGGCTGCGGGATTCTTGTTCCAGCAAATCGGCCTGCCATTGCTCGAACTGCGCAAACCCTTGGTCATAGCGGCGGATTTGCCCGCGCTCCAACCATAAACTGGCATCGGTCAGATTACGCAAAAATGTGCGGTCATGGCTTATTAACAGCACCGCGCCATTAAAACGGCGGATAAAATTTTCCAACCATTGGATGGATGGTAAATCTAAATGGTTAGTCGGCTCGTCCAGCAACAGCACGTCGGGCTCTTCCAACAAGATCCGCGCCAGCTCAAGCCGCCTTGCCTGCCCACCCGATAACGCGGCGGTGGCTTTATCGCCTGCCAGTTCCACCTGCGCCAGCGCTTGTTCGATACGATACCCGGGGGGTTCGTTATGGGTGTGCCGTTGTTGCCAGATCGCGGCCAAATAATCGGCGGCGGTTGGGGCATTGCCGAAATTGGGTTCTTGCGGCAAATAGGTGCAAATCGTGCCGGGCTGGACAAACCGTTCGCCGAATTCGGGTTCGACCAAGCCTGCGGCGATTTTCAATAACGTTGATTTGCCGCTGCCATTGCGGCCGACTAACGCCAAGCGTTCTTTGGGATAGACCAAAAGCTGCGCGTTGGTGAACAGTCTTTTTCCGCCATAGGCGTGGGTGACGTCTTGCAGGGCCAGAATCGGCGGCGGCATGATGGGTATATTTTTCGTCTACGCGGCTTTGGCTGCATCCGCCTGCACGGTCCAGGCATGGTTCAAAGGCCCATGGCCCTTGCCAAGCCCCGGCGCGGTGCGGATGGCGTGGTGCACGTAATCGGCGGCGCGTTGCACGCTGCGCGTCAACGACAGGCCTTGGGCCAAGCCGGTGGCAATAGCCGAAGAAAGCGTACAGCCCGTGCCATGCGTATGTTTGGTATCGACCCAGGGTTTGACCAGCGTAATCATATCGTCGTCGGTTGCCAGGACATCCATGACTTGCTCGCCGGGTAAATGCCCGCCTTTGAGCAATACTGCTTCGGGCCCCATGGTGCGCAGCATGGCGGCACAAGTTTTCATATCCTCGAGGCTGCGGATCGACATGCCAGCCAAAGCTTCGGCTTCGGGTACGTTGGGAGTCAAAATAGTGGTTAGCGGCATCAATTCCACTTTCAGCATGCGCAACGCCTCGTCGGCCATCAATTTGGCGCCGGTTTTGGCGAACATGACGGGATCGACGACGACTGGCACGTTGGGCGTAAAATCGCGCAAGGCGTTGGCGACAACGGTCATGTTTTCCGGCAAATGCAGCATGCCGATTTTCACCGCATCGACGCCGATATCGGTGGCGCAAGCCTCGATCTGCTCACGAATGAAATCGCCCGGCAGATCGACGATGCGATATAATTTTTCCGTGTTTTGCGAGGTCAGCGCCGCCAGTGCGGTCATGCCATAACCATTGAGCGCGGTCACGGTTTTTAAATCCGCCTGAATGCCGGCGCCGCCGCTGCAATCCGATGTGGCAATAATAAGAACGCGACCGTGCATGTTAACTCCGTTTAGCTGTTTTTAGCTTTTAGCTTTTAGCTTTTAGCTTTTAGCTTTTAGCTTTTAGCTTTTAGCTTTTAGCTTTTAGCTTTTAGCTTTTAGCTTTTAGCTTTTAGCTTTTAGCTTTTAGCTTTTAGCTT
>Ga0315901_10000941_pt1 | contig 42213 bp, 36 predicted proteins | sample LakEriMetagenome_10_FD_203761 | JGI IMG/M metagenome (GOLD analysis project Ga0315901, IMG submission 203761) | Freshwater fungal communities from buoy surface, Lake Erie, Ohio, United States - Buoy 2 MA116 | ecosystem: Environmental > Aquatic > Freshwater > Lake | place: USA: Lake Erie, Ohio...
CGTCGATCACCTCCTGCGACCAGATGCAGAGCGCCTGCCACGGGCGGCCGTGGTGCTGGCGTGCGGCCTGCCGGTCGCCGACGACACCACGCCAGCCGATCTCCGCCTCGTCGATCGGGGTCTTCGGGACCCCACCGTCGCCGCGGTGGAGTCCCGCCAGCGTGCCCTCACCCGACGGCAGCTGCCCGGCGGCCCGGAACGCGGGTCCGGTGGCCAGCATCGCCGACCACACCCGCGGCAGCACGTCGGCGACGTCGCCCTCGAGGTCCGGGTACAGGTGCGCCACCAGGCCGGCGTCGCGGCCGAGCACGAGCTCGTCCCAGATGCCCGGGAGGTTCGTGATCGTGCGTGCGGCGTCGGTCTCCGTGAACTCGTAGGGGTCGATGCGGTGCATGCGCAGCGATCGTAGGGGCGTGTCGCGACGCCCGGTCGGCGGCTGCGCTCACCCTCGCCGTCGATGTCCCGATCGGTGGGGTCCCTGTCCTGATCGTGCCTCGGTCGCGGCGCGCCAGGCCCGGTACGGTTCGGGAATGGACATCACCGAGAACCTGCACCGTGCGATGCCGCTGTGCGCCGCGCTCGGCATGCGCGGCATCACCTGGACGCCCGAGCTCACCGAGATGGAGCTCGACTGGTCGGCGTCGCTCACCACCACGGCCGGCGCACTGCACGGCGGCGCGGTGATGGCCCTCGCCGATGCCGCCGGGGGTGCCTGCGCTGCGGCCAACCTGCCCGACGGGGCGGTGGGCACGTCCACGATCGAGTCGAAGACCAACTTCCTCGGTGCCGTCCGCGACGGCACGCTGCGGGCGATCTCGCGTCCGCTCCACGTCGGCTCGACCACCATCGTCGTGGAGACCGAGTTGCGCCGCGGTGACGGCAAGCTGGTCGCGAAGACGACCCAGACCCAGACGGTCCTGCGGCCGCGTTGACCGCCGGTCGTCCGCTGGGCGGGTGGCGCCGACCCCGCTCGTAGGCTGGCGCCATGACCGCGACCGACGCTGCACGCGACACCGACCCGTTCGCCGACCTCCGGCTCACCGAGTGGACGTCGTGCGGGGGATGCGCGGCGAAGTGGGGCGCGTCGCTGCTCACCGACCTGGTGCGCGACATGCCCGCCGGTGCCGACCCGTCGCTGCTCGTCGGCCTCGCTCCCTTCGACGACGCGGCGATCTACCAGGTGGCACCCGACGTCGCGCTGGTGAGCACCACCGACTTCTTCCCGCCACTCGTCGACCACCCGTCCGACTTCGGAGCGATCGCGGCGGCCAACGCCTGCAGCGACGTGTTCGCGATGGGCGGCCGCGTGGCGATCGCCGTGAACGTGGCGGCGTTCCCCGAGCACTTCCCGCGCGAGGCGATCGTCGCGATCTTCGACGCCGCTGCGGCCGTGGTGGCCGAGGCCGGTGGCACGATCGCCGGCGGCCACACGATCCGCAACCCCGAGCCGATCTTCGGCCTCGCCGTGCAGGGTGTGGTGCACCCCGATCGCGTGTTCCGCAAGGGTGGTGCCCGGCCGGGCGACGTGCTGCTGCTGTCGAAGCCGATCGGCACCGCGCTCGCCCTGGCCGGCGGTTCGCCCGACGACAAGGCCGCCGCGATCGCCGGCATGCGCCGCGTGAACCGGCGGGCGAGCGAGCAGCTCCAGGCGCTCGGTGGTGCGGTGCACGCCGTCACCGACGTCACCGGCTACGGGCTCGCCGGCCACGGCTGGGAGATGGCCGAGCGCAGCGGGGTGCGGGTGGTGGTCGACACCGACGGCATCGTCGCCTACCCCGGCGCCCGCGAGGCGGCCGCCCGTGGCGTGCGCACCGGTGGCGATCCGCGCAACCGCGACTACGTGGCCGCGCACCTGGACGCCACGGCGACCGAGGAGGGCGTCGCGCTCTGCATGGATCCGCAGACGTCGGGCGGGCTGCTCGCCGCGCTGGACCCGTCCGCCGCCGCCGAGTTGCTCGCCGGTGGCCCGGAGGTCGGCTGGTGGCGCGTCGGGGAGGTCGCCGCCGGCGACGCCCGCCTCGTCCTCCGCTGACCGGGCAACCCGCGTCGGGCTGTGTCGGGCTGTGTCGGGCTGTGTCGGGCAGTGTCGGACAGCGTGGGGCAGACTGCAGCCGATGGCCGGACGTGCGCCCACCCGATCGATCGAGAAGGAGCTGTGGGCACGTGGCCACGAGATCGTCGTCGGCATCGACGAGGTCGGCCGCGGCGCCTGGGCCGGTCCGCTGATGGTGGGCGCCGCGGTGCTGCCGCGCGACCGCCGGGTGAACGGCGTGCGCGACTCGAAGATGCTCACCGAGGCCAACCGCGAGTTCCTGTTCGACCGCATCGCCGCCTGGTGCGACACGTGGGCCGTCGGGGAGGCGTCGCAGGAGGAGTGCGACGAGCTCGGCATGGCGGCGGCGCAGAAGCTCGCCGCCCGGCGGGCGATCGAGGCGCTGAGCGTGCAGCCCGACGTGGCCGTGGTGGACGGGAAGTGGAACTTCGTGGCGCCGCACGTGCCCCACGTGGAGATGCGGGTGAAGGCCGATCTGCACTGCCTGTCGGTCGCTGCGGCGAGCATCCTGGCCAAGGTGACCCGTGACCGGGTGATGCGGTCGTGGGCCGAGAGCTACCCGCACTGGAGCTTCGACACGAACAAGGGCTATCCGTGCCCGGTGCACAAGACGGCGCTCCAGGGGTACGGACCGTCCGCGATCCATCGCCGCACGTGGGTGTTCATGGACAACTACGTGCCGTGGAGTGGCTGCCCGCGCGTGGTGAAGCACGAGCAGGGGACGCTGTTCTGATGGCCGACCACGACGTGATCGTCGTCGGCGCCGGACTCGCCGGGCTCCGGTGTGCGGCCGATCTCGTGGCCGCCGGGCGCGAGCCGCTGGTGCTGGAGTCGCGCGACCGGGTGGGCGGGCGCGTGTGGAGCCACCGCTTCGCCGACGGGCAGTGGGCCGAGCGCGGCGCCGAGTTCGTCGACACCGCGCACCGCGAGGTGCTCGCGCTCGCCGAGCAACTCGGGCTGGAGCTGTCGGAGGTGCGGTGCGGCCGGGACGTGCACCAGCGGCTCCTCGACGTCGGCGGACGCACCGCCCGCTTCGACCTGCACCACAGCCTCGACGACGACCTGCAGCGCTTCGACGAGGCGATGGAGGCGCTCGCCGCGCTCGTCGACGTCGACGACCCGGCCGGCCCCGGCGCAGCCGAGCTCGACGACCTGCCGCTCGCCGCCGTCGTCGACGCGCTCGGCCTGTCGCTCATGGCTCGCGTGGTGATCGGCCGCGACATCCGCAGCGAGTACATGCTCGGACCCGACGAGGTGAGCCAGCTGATGGCCGCGTGGATGACCGCGCTGCACCTGCGCAGCGAGGGCGGCTTCGAGGGGCATCGCATCGTCGGCGGCAACGACCGCCTCGCCACCGGGCTGGCCGCACCGATCGCCGACCGCATCCGGCTGAGCACGCCCGTCGCGATCGTCGAGCCCGACGACGGCGCGGTCGTGCTGCGCTCGGGCGAACGGCTCACCGCCGATCATCTCGTCGTCACCGTGCCGCTGCCGGTCCTCGGCCGGCTGTGGCACGACATCCCCACCGAGCTCAGCCGCGTGGGGTACGGGGTCGGTGGCAAGGTGATCGTGCAGTACGGGCGCCGGGTGTGGCGCGACCAGGGCAGCGACGGCTCGGTGCGCACCGAGCGTGCGTGGGGCGAACTGTGGGAGACGAGCGACGACATGCCGGGCGACCGCGGCGTGATGACCGCGTTGCTCTCGTCGCACGACGGCGCAGCGCTGCTCACCCTGCCCGACGTCGTCGACCGCGTGGTCGCCGAGGTGGAGCGGCTGTTCCCGGGGTCGAGGGGCCTGGCCGGTGAGCGGGTGGTGGCAGACTGGACCGACGACGAGCACAGCCTCGGCGCCTACGCCACCTTCGGCGTCGGCCAGCTGGTGCCCGCGTGGCCGCTGCTGCGCCGCCGTCACGGGCGGATGATCCTGGCGGGCGAGCACACCGACGAGTGGTGCGGCTACATGGAGGGCGCGCTGCGCAGCGGCGCACGGGCGGCCCGCACGATCCTGGGAGGGGACGCATGCTGAACGACGACCTGACGACGCGGGCCCGGGCGGTGGGAGCGCTGCTGCGCGAGCGGGGCGAGACGGTGGCGGTGGCCGAGGGATCCGCGGGTGGGCTGATCTCCGCGTCGCTGCTGTCCGTGCCCGGCGCGTCGGCGTACTACCTGGGCGGTGCGGTGGTGTACACCCGTCAGGCGAGCAGGGCGTGGATGTCCGGCGCGGTGGACACGCCGCCGGGGATGCGCGGGGCCACGGAGGTCTTCGCCACCTACCTCGCCCGGTCGTGCCGGCTGAAGGTGGAGGCCACGTGGGGGATCGGCGAGGCCGGCGCGGCCGGTCCGCCCAACCCGTACGGCGATCCGGCCGGCCACTGCTGGGTCGCGGTCGCCGGTCCCGCCGAGGCCGCGCGCCATCTCCTCACGGGCATCGACGACCGCGAGGAGAACATGGTCGCCTTCGCCGTCGGCGCGCTGCAGCTCCTGCTGGACACGCTCACCGCGTAGGTCGTGCTGTCGTCGGGGCCGTGGTCCGCCACGGACCGTCCGAGTGCCACGGGATCACCCGGGGTGACCGCTCGCACTCGGGTGGACGGCTGGCACCCGGGGTGACCGCTCGCACTCGGGTGGGCGGCTGGGACTCGGGTGGGCGGCTGGGACTCGGATCAGATGCCTTCGGCGGCGCTGAGGCCGGCGGCGTCGACGGCCTGGTCGGCGGCGAGGCGGGCGAAGATCGGCGGCGGGTCTCGCCACGGATCGGGCAGCGTGCCGGCCTCGGCGTCGCGGATCGTGCGCCACACCCGCTCGCTCGTGCACGGCAGGTCGACGTGGCGCACACCCAGGTGGGCGAGCGCGTCGATGACGGCGTTCTGCACGGCGGGGGTGGAGCCGATGGTGCTCGCCTCGCCGATGCCCTTCGCGCCCAGCGGGTTGAGCGGGGTGGGGGTCTCGGTCGTGAGCACCTCGAAGCTCGGGAACTCGGCGGCCGAGGGCAGCGCGTAGTCCATCAGGTTCGCGGTGAGCGGGTTGCCGTCCTCGTCGTACACCACCTGCTCGTACAGCGCCTGGCTCACGCCGGCCGCCACGCCGCCGTGCTGCTGGCCCTCGACGAGCAGCGGGTTGAGCACGGTGCCGCAGTCGTCGACGGCCACGTGCCGCAGCAGCGTGACCTTGCCGGTGTCCTGGTCGACCTCGACGACGGCGATGTGCGCGCCGAACGGGAACGTCGCCCCCTGCTGCGAGAAGTCGAGCTGGGCGGCCAGCCCGAGCGTGCCGTCGTCGTGGTCGACCGGGTCGTCGTCGGTGCCGCTCGCGTCGGCCGCGGCGCGGGCGAGCGCGCCCCAGTCGAGCGCCGCGGCGGGAGCGCCCACCACACCGACGGTGCCCGCCTCGGTGTCCACGACGATGTCGGCCTCGTCGGCCTCCAGCAGCCGGGCGGCGAGCCGCTTGGCCTTGTCGACGAGCGCCTCGGTGGCGCGCAGCACCGCCGAGCCGCCGAGCTGCAGCGAGCGCGAGCCGCCGGTGCCGCCACCGGAGCGGACCTCGTCGGTGTCGACGTTCACGAGCCGGATGCGGTCGACGTCGATGCCGGTGCGGCTGCTCACGATCATCGCGAACGCCGTCTGGTGGCCCTGGCCGTGTGCGGACGTGCCGGCCTTGACGGTGGCCGAACCGTCGGGATGGATCTCCACCGCGCCGTACTCGCTGTTGCCGCCGCCGGCGGTGATCTCGACGTACGCGGCCACACCGATGCCGAGCAGGCGCCGGTCGCCCCGCGCCCGTCGCTCGGCCTGCTCGCGGCGCAGGTCGTCGTAGCCCACCGCGGCCGCAGCGGCGTCGAGCGGCGTGGTGTAGGCGCCGCTGTCGTAGGTGACGCCGGTGAGCGTCGCGAACGGGAACACGTCGTCGGTGAGCAGGTTGCGCTTGCGCAGCTCGATCGGGTCGATGCCGAGCTCGAGCGCCGCCTGGTCGACGGCTCGCTCCAGCAGCGCCGTCGCCTCGGGTCGGCCTGCGCCGCGATAGGCGCCGGTCGGCGTGGTGTTCGTGGCGGCCACGGCGATGTCGAACTGGATGGCGGGGAAGCGGTAGGTGCCGTTGCTCATGCGGCGCGTTCCCGCGGGCAGGTACGCGCCCATGCCCGGGTAGGCACCGCCGTCGCCCACCAGGCGGACGCGCAGACCGGTGAACGTGCCGTCGCGGGTGCAGCCGAGCTCGACGTACTGGATCTGCGCGCGGCTGTGGGCGAGGGCGAGCATGTCCTCGGTGCGCGTGGACATCCAGGTGACCGGCCGGCCGAGCCGCTTCGCGACCGCGGCGACGACGAGCTGCTCGGGGTACATGCCCGCCTTGCCGCCGAACCCGCCGCCGACGTTGGGGGTGATCACGCGCACCTCGGGCGGCGTCACGCCGAGCGAGCGGGCGAGCAGGCCCTGCAGGAGGTGCGGCATCTGGGTGCTGCCGTAGACGACGACGCGGCCGTCGTCGCCGACGTACGCGGCGGCGCCGTGGGGTTCCATCGGCACGACCGCCATGCGCTGGTTGACGTAACGGCCGCGTACCACCACGTCGGCGCCGTCGAAGATGCCCGGCTGCGCGGTGTCGGTGGTGGACATCGCGAGGTTGTCGCCGTGGACGTCGAAGATCACGGGTGCGTCCGGTGCGAACGCGTCCTCGGGGTGCACCACGGCGCCGAGCGGCTCGTAGTCGACGATCACCGTGTCGGCCGCGTCCTTGGCCTGGACGGCCGTCTCCGCGATCACGGCGACGATCGCCTCGCCGACGAAGCGCACCTTGTCGTCGGCGAGCGCGGGACGGGCGAAGTGGTCGTGCACCTTGGCCATGCCGTGCGACGGACGCAGGCCGAGGTCGGCCGCGGTGAGCACCGCCACGACACCGGGCATCTCCGCGGCCGTGGTGGTCTCGATGCCGGCGATGCGGGCGTGGGCCATCTCCGAGCGCACGAAGACGAGGTGGAGGGCGCCCTCGAGCGGCCCTCCCGGTGCGGAGAGGTCGTCGACGTACCGGGCTTCGCCGAGCAGCAGCTCGGGGTCCTCCGTCCGCACGACACGTGTTCCCAGGATCGATCCGGCCATGCGGGCGAACCTACTGCGCCCCCATCACCCCACCGGCCATGGACCATCCGAGTGTCAGCCGTCCATCCGAGTGTCAGCGGTCCATCCGAGTGCCAGCCGTGCACCCGAGTGGCTCAGGCACCCCCGGGGGTGCCGGCGGCACTCGGATCACCGGTCGCCGTGCCGGCGCGCCGTTCGAGCATCGCCTCGGCTGCGACGCGCCCGGCGCGCAGCGCGCCCTCGATGTAGCCCGGGAACGCCGGAGCGAGCTCGGTGGAGGCGAACGAGATGCCGGGCACCCCGGCGCGCAGCGTCCCGAGTGCGTCGACGTGCGGCGGCGCGTACGCGTGATCGACGATCTCGTTGCAGTAGCCACCGGCGCCCCACCGGTCGGGTCGCCAGTCGCGCTCCAGGAACGCGGTCGGCGTGGCGGCGGCCTCCCCGTAGGCCTCGACCAGCCGGTCGAGGACGAGCTGACGCCGGTCGTCGGGCGAGAGCGCCTGCGCCTGGTACGCACCGCGACCGCCGAGGAAGACCACGATCGTGGGCCGGTCGTCGGCAGGGGCGGCGTCGCAGCAGTACATCCCGGCGGGGTGCAGGAACCGGCGGGTGGGGCCGAGGTCGTCGCGACGCCAGAACGGCTGCTCGTACCGCACGAGGAACTTGAACACGTCGCCCGCTCGGTACGCCGCCGCCGTTCCGGCCAGGTGGTCGGGCAGCGGCGGATCGAACTCCACGTGGGGGACGGCCGCCGGCGGGATCGCGAGCAGCACCTCCCGGGCGTGCACGGTGACCGGTCCGTCGGGGCCGTCGGCCTCGACGGTGACGCCGTCGTCGGTGCGGCGGACGCGGCCGACCGCGCACGACAGGCGCACGGGTCGGGGGAGCGACGCCGCCAGCTCGTCGGCGACCTGGTGGATCGTCTCCGCCACGATGTACTGCAGCTCGGGGCCGGTGATCGGCGTCCGTCGCGCCTCGACCACGGCGCTCGCGACGGGGATCCGGTCGAGCGGCATGCACATCATGCTGCCGATCGAGGCGCGGGCGGCCTCGAGCACGATCGGGTCGTCGATGCGGTCGGCCAACCAGGCGTCCGCCGACGTGCCGGGCGCGATGTCGTCCGGGGTGATCCCCGTGAGCTCGTCCCACACCTCCCACGCCTCGTCGTCGAGCGCGTCGAGCGCGGCCGGGTCGGCGGTGGGGCGGTCGCCGAGGAAGGTGAGCCCCGACCTGTGGTCGACGACGTCGACGAGCTGCTTGCCGTGCGCCCGCACGAGGTCGAGCACGTGGGTCATGTCGTCGCACAGGAACTGGCCGCCCGTGTCGACGCGGTCCCCGAGCGCGTCGATCTGCGACTCCACCTTGCCGCCCACCCGGTCGCGGGCCTCCAGCACGACCACGTCCACCCCGGCTGCGGCGAGCAGGGTGGCGGCGCGCAGCCCGGTGAACCCGGTCCCGACCACCACGACCTCGGCGTGCTCCTCGACTCCCGGCTTGTTGTCCATGTGGCCAAGAGTGGCACATCGGGGGCGGGAGGGCCATCCCGGAACCGGCCCGGCGTCGGCGGTCGGCTCGAGGTCGGCTCGAGGTCGGCCTTCGACTCGAACGGCTCGAACGGCTCGAACGGCTCGGACCGGTCGTGTGACGGCTCGCGCTCATGCGGCCCGGGGGTTGTCGGGGTTCGCGTACTGGTCGGGGCGGAACGCCTGCAGCTCGTGGGTGAGGCGTTCGGCGACCTCGTCGTAGCTCTGCGGGTCGTCGGGCGGCACCGCCACCAGGCACACCACCACCTCGGCGCCGTCGGCCCGGAGGAACTGCACCTTCTCGGGCGCGACCTTGTCGGTCATCACGAACACGCAGCGGTAGCCGCGCTGCGCCGCGACGATCGCGAGGCCCACACCGGTGTTGCCGCTCGTCGGTTCCACGATGGTGCCGCCCGGTTGCAGCAGGCCGTCGCGTTCGGCGGCGAGGATCATCTCGAGCGCCGGTCGGTCCTTGGCCGAACCACCCGGGTTGGTCGTCTCCATCTTCATCGCCGGCACCGACCCGATGCCGTGGATCTCGCTGATCCGCTTCAGCCGCACCAGTGGTGTGTTGCCGATCAGGTCGATCACGCTCTCGGCGATCTGCGTGCCGTGGCGTCGTGCGTCGGTCGCGTCGGTCGCGTCGTCACCCCATGCCATGGGTCGACCAGAGACCCCGTGGTCGCGGTCGTGCGCAGGGTCGCATGTCACCGCGACGCGCGGGAATCGGAGGCGGCTCGACCGTGTTGGGCGTCCGGATCAGGACGCCCCGATCAGGACGCCCCGATCAGGACGCCCGGATCAGGGACGGGCGGGGACCTCGATCGCCGTGGTCTCGATCGTCGAGTACGGCAGCTTCGAGAAGAAGCGGTCGGCGTTCTTCGCGAGTGCCTTCACCGCGCTGTAGTTGGCGGTGCCACCGATCACGGCACCGATCCCGAGCGGCAGCGCCGTGCCGAGCGCGATCGCGCCGCGCCGGGCGCCGTAGCGGCGCACGAGCTGGTTGCCGAGGATGCCGTTGATCGCCCGCAGCTTCGCGAGCGGCACGCGCTGGGCGGGCTGCTCGAGCTGCAGGCCGAGCTGGCTCGCCGCGGAGGTGAAGCCCTCGCGGGCGCTGCTGCCGAAGATCAGCACGGCGAGCACCCAGGCCCGGCGTTCGTCGAGCGTGGGCGACCGGCGCCCGTGGAGCGCCGCCATCGTGAGGATGAGGTCGCCGGAGCGGGCGGTGAACCAGGCGAGCTCGGCGACACCGGCCACCAGCGTGGCGCCGGTGCCGACGACCGGCGACGCCGCGGCGGCCCCGGTGGCCGCGCCGACGGTGGCGAGCTCGCGGGCGAACACGTCGGTGAGCGCCTTCACCTTCTGGGGTCGGACCGAGCCCGGCAGCAGCGCCGCCCGCTCGACCGCGGCCTCCCAGCGCTGCTCGGTGGCCTTGTCGATCCCGGCCATCAGCGCCGCCGAGATCGGCGATCCGTCGAACGCCGCGGCGCGGGCGTTCAGCCAGTGTGCGGCCTGATCACGCGCGTCCGTGAACCGGGACATCCCCCCATTCAACCGCCTCGGACGACACCGGCGGCCGCGGGCGCGACGTGCCCGAGCTGGGCCGGTTCGTCCCGTGGTCGACGGGGGACCCGGGCGCGCACCCCGGCGGTACGGTGACGGCCGAGATGGCCGTACGTCCCACCCCCGAACAGGTGCTGCTGCTCGCGCCCGACCGGGCGGCGGCCACGGCGGCCACGCAGGCGGCCGACCCCGGCGCGTGGTCGATGGCCGGCTGCGACGACGAGGCGGTGTGGGGGCAGTACGTGGCCACGTCGGCCGAGCCGTACGAGGTCGCCGTCGACCTCGGCGGGCCCGCGTTCCGGTGCACCTGCCCGAGTCGCAAGGTGCCGTGCAAGCACTGCCTCGGCCTGCTGCTCATGCACGCCCAGCAGCACGTCGTGCCCGCCAAGCGACTGCCGTTCGCCCAGCAGTGGATGCAGCGCCGCGACCGCCATCCCACGTCGCGCGAGCAGCAGGCGGTGCCCGATGTGCAGGGTGCCGGCGACGACGAGGTCGCCGTCGAGGCCGCTGCGGCCGGGGTCCGCACCGGTGCGCGCACCGGCGGGCACGACCCGCAGCGCGAGCAGCGTCGCCTCGACCGTGCCGAGCGCATGCGGGCCGGGCTGCTCGAGCTGGATCGCTGGCTCGCCGATCGGGTGCGCACCGGCCTGGCATCGCCCGAGCTCGCCGACCCGGACACGTGGGATCGGCTCGCGGCCCGTCTGGTCGACGCCCAGTGCGGCGGCCTCGCCAACCGGGTGAAGCGCATCGCCACGCGCGTCGGCCAGCACGCACGCTGGCACGAGGACGTGCTCGAGGAGATGGCAGTGCTGCACGCGCTCGCGCAGGGGGCGATGCGCACGTCCACGCTGCCGGAGCACCTCGCCGACGGCGTCCACAGCGCGGCCGGTCTCACCACCGCGAAGGACGACGTGCTCGCCGGCGTGCCGTCCACCGCCGACTGGTCGGTGCTCGGCGAGAGCCGCACCCGCGAGGACAGGATCACCGTGCAGCGCACCTGGCTCGCGCACCAGGGTGGCGGCCCCGACGGTCGGCCCCACACCACGTGGGCGATGCTGCTCGCCTTCGGTGCGTTCGGCAACGAGGTCACCACCGAGCACCACGTGGGCACCCAGCTCCACGCGGACGTGCACTGGTACCCGGGTGCCGCGCCGCTGCGGGCGCTGATCGGCCGTGTGCACCAGGAGCCGCGCCCGGCGGCGGCGCCCACGCCCGACACCGTGGCCGACGCAGTCGCCGCGGCCGGCTGGGCGATGGCCGCCGAGCCGTGGCTCGAGCGGTATCCCACCCTCACCCGGGTCGTGCCGATGCCGCGCGGCAACGGCCGGTGGGTGCTCGCCGACCGCACCGGTGCGATGCCGATCGTGCCCGGGTTCTGGCGGTTGGCCGAGCTGGTCGCGATGAGCGGCGGCGCCCCGATCACGGTGATGGGCGAGCTCGGTGCCGACGGCGTGCAGCCGCTCACGGTGTGGGCCTCCGGTGCGATGGTGCTGCTGTGAGCGACGTGCACGCGGCGTCGGTCGCGACCGCGAACCCGTCCGCCGACCTGCTCGCCGCGTCGGCCACCGACGAGTGGGCCGACCTGGTCGCCACGGCGGTGCTCGGCACCGATCGCCGTCCGGCACCGCCACCGCGGCCCGGCTGGGACACGTGGTCGCAGGCGTCGGATCCGGCGGTCGCGCTGCTCGACCGCGCCGCGGCGGTCGTCGTCGCCCGGCGTGCCGGGGCGTGCCCACCCCCGGCGCCCGAGGTCGACCTGCCCCGCGCCCCGGTCGACGACCGGCCGCCGTGCCCGCACGCCGTCGCCGCACGACTGGGCCGCCTGCTCGCCGGCGAGCACGACGAGCTGCTGCCCGAGTGGTTCCAGCGCTGTGGCGAGCTCGGTGTCCAGCTGCCGTGGGCGGCGCTGCCGGCGCTGCTGCTGCGCGGCCGCCGTCATCCCCGCCTCGACGCGGCGGTCCGGCAGCTCGCCTGCGGGCGTGCCTCGTGGCTGGCCGAGGTGCTGCCCGAGCTCGGTGTGCGGGTCGTGCAGCAGGCCGTGCCCGACACGGCCCCTCCGTTCGCCCCGCCACCCCGACCCGCCGACAGCGGCGCCGTCGTCACCGGCATCCTGAGCGTGTTCCACGAGCGCCTCGCCACCTGGAACACCGCACGCGAGATGTGCCTGGCCGCGGCCTCGATCGACCCGGTGTGGTTGCCCACGCTGTGCGCCGAGCTGTCGCGCATCGGCTTCGACCCCACGATCGAGCGCACCCGCCGGGAGGTGCTCGGCGCGGCCGAGTTCCGCCACGCGATGCTGCTCGAGTTCTCCGCCGTCGAGCCGCCGTCGACGCCTCACGATCCGCCGTCCGCTCCTCCCACGACCCCTGGTGACCTCGCATGACCGACCTGCCCACCGTCCCCACCTCGGACCCCGCCCCCGATCCCGCACGTCCCGATCCCGCACGTCCCGATCCCGCAGGTCCCGATCCCGCAGGTCCCGATCCCGCAGGTCCCGATCGAGCCGACGTCGTGCGTCCGCACGCCGAGCACGCGTACGCGCACGAGCTCGCGGCGCTGGCGGCTGCTGACACGCGTCCGCGTCCGCCGCAGTGGCGGCTCTCGCCGTGGGCGGTCGTCACCTACCTCATGGGCGGGCGGCTCCCGGACGGCACGGTGATCGTGCCGAAGTACATCGGCCCGCGCCGGCTGATGGAGACCGCGGCCGCCACGCTCGCCACGGATCGGGCGTTGCTGCTCATCGGCCTGCCCGGCACGGCGAAGACGTGGGTGAGCGAGCACCTCGCCGCGGCGATCAGCGGCGACTCCACCCTGCTCGTCCAGGGCACGGCCGGCACCGCCGAGGAGAACGTCCGATACGGCTGGAACTACGCCCGCCTGCTGGCCGAGGGGCCGTCGCCGCGTGCACTCGTGCCGTCGCCGGTGTACCGGGCGATGGAGCACGGCTCGATCGTGCGGGTGGAGGAGCTCACGCGCCTACCGAGCGACGTGCAGGACGCGCTCATCACGGTGCTCAGCGAGAAGACGCTGCCGATCCCCGAGCTCGGAGGTGAGGTGCAGGCCCGTCGTGGGTTCAACCTCATCGCCACCGCGAACGACCGCGACCGCGGCGTGAACGAGCTGTCCAGCGCGCTGCGCCGCCGCTTCAACACGGTGAAGCTGCCGACACCGGCGACCGCGGACGAGGAGGTCCGCATCGTCACCCAGCGCGTGGCCGAGCTCGGTGCCGCGCTCGAGCTGCCCGCCGAGGCGGCGCCGGCCGACGAGATCCGCCGCGTCGTCACCGTGTTCCGCGAGCTGCGCCACGGCCAGAGCGAGGACGGCCGCGTGAAGCTCAAGACGCCGTCGGGCACGATGAGCACCGCCGAGGCGATCTCGGTGATCGTGCAGTCGATGTCGATGGCGGTGCACCTCGGCGACGGCCGGGTGCGCTTCGACGACCTGCTCGGCGGCATCGAGGCCAGCGTCGTGCGCGACCCCGTGCACGACACGGTCGTGTGGCGCGAGTACCTCGACACCCTCGCCGCCCGCTGAGCCCACCCGCCGATCCGTCCGCCGCCGCCCTGCCCGCCGATCCGCCCCGACCGACGCCCGTGTCGACCGCCCGCCTCCGCCTCCTCGGGGTCCGTCACCACGGCCCGGGTTCGGCGCGGGCGGTCCGCCGATCGCTCACGCTGGCACCACCCGACATCGTGCTGATCGAGGGGCACGCGGATGCCGATCCGGTGCTGCCGCTGGCGGCCGATCCGGAGATGGAACCGCCGGTGGCGATGCTCGCGTACATGGCCGATCGGCCGGAGCGGGCGGTGTTCTCGCCGTTCGCCAGCTTCAGCCCCGAATGGGTGGCGCTGCGGTGGGCGCTCGACGCCGACGTGGCGGTGCGGTGCATCGACCTCCCGGCCAGGTTCACGCTCGTCGCCGACGAGCCGGCGCAGCTGTCGCTCGCCGTGGACGCGACGGCACGGCCGGTCGACCCGATCGCCGAGCTCGCGTCGGCGGCGGGCTACGACGATCCCGAGCGCTGGTGGGAGGACGTCGTCGAACACCGGCTCCACCCCGACGACGGTGGCGACCCGTCGCACGCGGATGCGAGCTTCGAGGCCATCGGCGACGCGATGGCGGCACTCCGTGCCCGGTTCGAGCCATCGGGTGAACCGTCCGACCCCACCGAGCAGCGGCGCGAGGCCCACATGCGCGCAGCGATCCGAAGGGCGATCGCCGACGGCTTCACCGAGATCGCCGTGGTGTGCGGGGCGTGGCACGTCCCAGCGCTCCGACGCGTGCACGAACCGAAGCTCGCGGCCCGCGACACGGCGACGCTGCGGGGCCTGCCGAAGGTGAAGGCCACCGTGACGTGGGTGCCGTGGACCCACCGCCGCCTCGCCTCGGCCACCGGCTATGGCGCCGGTGTGACGGCGCCCGGCTGGTACGACCACCTGTACACCCACGCCGGGCCCGACGTGGTGGCCCGCTGGTTCGCCGAGGTCGCCCAGGTGCTCCGAGCCGCCGACCACCCGGCCAGCGCCGCCGACGTGGTGGAGGCCACCCGCCTCGCCGACGCCCTCGCCGCGCTGCGAGGGCGGCCGCTCGCCGGGCTCGGCGAGGTGGACGACGCGGCGCGGGCCGTGTTCGGCCACGGCGGCGACACGCCGATGCGGCTGATCAGCAGCGACCTCGTGGTGGGCAACCGGCTGGGCAGCGTGCCGGCGAGCACGCCGATGGTGCCGCTCGCACGCGACCTCGCCGCCGAGCAGAAGCGGTGCCGCCTGAAGCCGGAGGGCGCTCGCAAGACGGTCGAGCTCGACCTGCGTCAGTCGTTGCACCTGCAACGATCACAGCTGCTGCACCGGGTGGGACTGCTCGACGTCCCGTGGGGGATCGAGGCGGAGGGCCGGCGGAGCGCCGGCACCTTCCGCGAGACCTGGGAGCTGCGCTGGGAGCCCGAGTTCGAGCTCCGGATCATCGAGGCATCCGCGCTCGGCACCACGGTGGCCACCGCGTGTGCGGCGGCGGTGATGCAGCGGGCCACCGACACGGCGAGCCTCGGCGACCTCACGGTGCTGCTCGAACGATGCCTGCTGGCCGGCCTCGACGACGTGGTGCCGCGGCTGCTGCGGCTGGTGGACGAACGCTCTGCGGTGTCGGCCGACGTCGCCCGCCTGATGGAGGCCGTGCCCCCGCTCGCCCGCACCGTGCGCTACGGCGACGTGCGCGCCACCGACGCCGAGGCCGTACAGACCGTGATCGGCGGCATCGTCGCCCGGGTCGTCGCCGGTCTGCCGCCTGCGTGCGTGGGGCTCGACGACGACGAGTCGTCGGCGATGGCCACGCTCGTGCGCGACACGCAGTCCGCGCTGTCGCTGCTCGGCGACCACGAGCACCTCGCGGCGCTGCACCGAGCGCTCGCGGAGGTCGGGGAGCGCGAGCGGGTGCACGGTCTGCTGCAGGGCGTCGCCACGCGCATCCTGGCCGACGCCGACGTGCTCGACGCCGTGGCCACCGAGCTGCGCGTGTCGCGGAGCCTCTCGCCCGGGGCCGTGCCGCTCGACGCGGCCGCCTTCGTGGAGGGGTTCCTCGGCGGATCCGGTGCCGTGCTCGTGCACGACCCGGTGCTGCTCGGTGTGATCGACCGGTGGCTCGCGTCGCTGGCGTCCGACGCATTCACCCAGACGCTGCCGTTGCTGCGCCGCACGTTCGGCTCGTTCGAGACCGCCGAGCGGCGCGCGATCGGCGAACGTCTCCGCACCGGGGAGGCGCCGGGCACCCATCGCTCCGAGCACCGCCTGGACGCCGAGCGGGTGGCGGCGGGGCTGGCCACCGTGGCCGCGCTGCTGGGGGTGCGGTCGTGACCGGTCCCGAGCACCTCGACCCCCACGGCGTCCACGACGCCCACGAGTCCCACGAGGCCCACGAGGGCGCCGCCGATCCGACGGCTGCGAGCACGCCGCGCGTCCACGAGGGCGAGCGGCTGCGGCGGTGGCGGCTGGTGCTCGGCGCCGGCGACACGGATCACCCCGACGGCACCGGTGTGCAGCTGCAGGGCGACGACCAGAAGATGGACGCCGCGCTGTCGGCGCTGTACGACGCACCGCCGCCCGGCCAGCGCTCCGGCCGACGGCAGCGCCGAGCGGGTGGGCTCGCCGCCTCAGCGCCCAACGTCGCCCGGTGGCTCGGCGACATCCGGCGCTACTTCCCGTCCGGGGTGGTGCAGGTGATGCAGCGCGACGCGATCGAGCGGCTCGACATCCAGCACCTGCTGCTCGAACCCGAGATGCTCGAGGCGCTCGAGCCCGACGTGCACCTCGTGAGCACCCTGCTCGAGCTGCAGCACCTGCTGCCCGACACCACCCGCGCCACGGCCCGGATGGTGGTGGCGAAGGTGGTGCAGCAGCTGGAGGAGCGACTCGGCCGCCCCACCGTGCAGACGGTGACCGGGGCGCTGGCGCGCTCGCAGCGCACCCGACGGCCCCGCCACGGCGACATCGACTGGGGCGGCACCGTGCTCGCCAATCTCAAGCACTACCAACCCGAGCTGCGCACGGTGGTGCCCGAGCGGTTGGTGGGCTGGTCGCGCCTCGGTTCGGCGGTGCGCCGCGAGCTCATCATCGCGATCGACCAGAGCGCGTCGATGGGCGACAGCGTCGTGTACGCCAGCGTGTTCGGCGCTGCGCTCGCGTCGATCCGGTCGCTGCGCACGCGGCTCGTCGCGTTCGACACGTCGGTCGTCGATCTCAGCGATCTGCTCCACGACCCGGTGGAGGTGCTGTTCGGCGTGCAGCTCGGCGGTGGCACCGATCTCGACCGGGCGATGGCGTACTGCCAGACGCTGGTCGAACGCCCCGACGAGACCGTGCTGGTCGTGATCAGCGATCTGTACGAGGGCACGCCGGGTGGCAACTACATCGCCCGACTCGGTGCGCTCACCCGGGCCGGGGTGCGGTGCGTGGCGCTGCTGGCGTTGAGCGACGAGGGTGCGCCGTCGTTCGACCACGGCGCCGCGGAGGCGCTCGCCGCGCTCGGGGTGCCGGCGTTCGCGTGCACCCCGCACGCGTTTCCCGACCTGATCGCCGCGGCGATCGACCGCCGTGACCTCGTCGACTGGGCCGGCGACGCCGGCCTCGTCACCCGCTGACCCTACGCACGCACCTCGATCTCGTCGCCCGAGTCGGCATCGAAGACCGATCGGCTCCCGAGCGGCTCGGCCAGATGCACGGTCTGGGACATCGCACACTCCTCGCCGTTGCCGTCGTCGTCGGCCCGCACCCGGAGCAGGACCGACTGCGGCGTCTCCGCCACCACGCCGATCACCAGGCCCGCCGCTCCGCACAGCCCGACGGCGACGTCGAGACGTGGCGACTCCGGAGCACCGCTGACGAACATGATCCTCGCCCGCTCGTCCGATCCGCATGCGCCGACCAACGTGCCGACCGACGTGGCGGTGACGAGCAGCGCTGCGATCCTCGTTCGCACGACGTGAGCGTCGCAGGCCTCGCCCGATCCCACAAGGGCACCGTGCCGGAGCGTGTCGCGCGAGCGCCCCGAGATCCGGCGTCGGTCAGGCGGACCACGCCCGGCTCGGCGCCTCATGCCGCTGCGTTCATCGGTCCAGCCTCGCGGGCTGGTTCCTCACCCGTCGAGCTCTCGTGACCATCGGCGTGCCCATGCGTCGAGGGGCTGCAGCGCGGTCCCGAGCTCGCGGCCGACGTCGGTGAGCTCGTACCGGCCGTCGTCGTCCTGGACGACCAGCGCGGCGTCGACCAGATCGCGCAACCGCTCGTAGAGCACGCTCGAGGACAACCCGTCGCAGCGGGCCAGCAGCGCACGAGCGCCGAGCGGGCCACTGCGGAGTTCCCACAGCAGCCGCAGCGCCCAACGACGGCCGAGCAGGTCCATCGCGGCCATGAGTGGACGGCCGGTGGTGGAGCCGCGCACGGCACGGCCGGGTCGTGGGGCCGATCGGTCGGTCATGGCGGAGCGTTCCTCCGGAGCGAGGTGGTGTTGCTGATTCCGAAACGATACCGTGCGGTCGACGTTTCGGAATCAGAAACACACACACATGGAGGAACCGTGACCCGGATCGCACCGTTGGAGCCGCCGTACGACCCAGATGTCGCCGCACGACTGGAGGCGATGATGCCTCCGGGAGTGCCGCCGATCGGCCTGTTCCGCACCTTCGTGCGCAACCTGCCGATGGCGACCGCCATGGGCGGATGGGGCGGCTACGAGCTGAGCCGCCGGCTCTCGATCGGCATGCGCGATCGCGAGATCGTGATCGACCGCACGTGCGCCCGCTGCGGCTGCGAGTACGAGTGGGGCGTGCACATCGCCTTCTTCGCGGCGCGCGTCGGGTTCACGCCGGACCAGGTGCGCTCGCTCACCCGCGGCCAGGCATCGGATGCCTGCTGGACGGACGAGCGCGACCGGGTGCTGATCGAGGTGACCGATGCACTGCACGATCGGGCCGATCTCGACGACGACCTCTGGCAACGTGTGCGTCGGCATCTGTCCGACGAGCAGGCCCTCGACGTGTTCCTGCTCGCAGGCTGGTACCACGCGATCAGCTACGCCGCGAACGGCGCTCGCGTGGCACCGGAGCCCGGCGCTCCGCGGTTCACCGACGTCTGACGGCTCTCGTCCCGTGTGCGTCCCGTGTGCGTCCCGTGTGCGCCGGTTCGTCGTGGTCAGGCGCCCGCGACGAGGGGGTCGACCACCTCGGCGGGGGAGCGGCTCCAGCCCGCTCGACGTCCACCTGCGTCGGCGTCGGCGTCGGCGCTCGGGAGCCGGACGAGCAGGTCGTCACCCAGCCGGAACGAGCGGTTGTCCCAGCCGTGGTCGGCGACGGGCCGGACGTCGAGGTGCGCCCATGACGGGAACTGCTCGGCCACCAGGCACCGCACCACCTCCGTCGTGATCGGCGGGGTCTCCACGCGACCATCGTGCCCCGTCACAGCCGAGGTGCGGGGTGGAATTCGCGCCCGGACGACGAACGGCTCGGCGCAGGGGCCGTCACCGGCGGCGGGGTCGTTCCTGCGCCGCCGGCTCGGCACCTCCTGCGACGACGTGCGTCGCCCCCGGCGGACGGATCCCGGGTCGGCACACGTCGCGCTCGTGATCTCTGACGTCCCACGACGCCGATCGGTTCCCACACGACCCGCGAACGAACCATCGTCTGTCCCGATAGCGTGAGACGAGCTGTTCATAAGGACAGATCACGTGTGGAGCTCCTCGTTCAGGGGATCCGGGCCCGAGCGGTGCCGGATCGACGGCTGCAAACGTGCCGATACCGCCGCACGAACGACGCGGCGAACCCCTCGAGAGAGCAGAACATGACCACCTCCTTCGCCGATCTCGGCGTGCCCGCGCGCATGGCCGAGGCGCTCGCCGCCAACGGCATGACCGACGCCTTCCCCGTGCAGGCCGTCACCCTCCCCGACGCCCTCGCCGGCCGCGACGTCTGCGGCCGCGCCCCTACCGGGTCGGGCAAGACGCTCGGCTTCGGCATCCCGCTCATGGCTCGTGTGAGCCAGGCCGCACCGAAGCGCCCGACCGGCCTCGTGCTCGTGCCCACGCGGGAGCTCGCCGAGCAGGTGCAGCGTGCGTTCGTGCCGCTGGGCCGCGCCCAGTGGCGCTTCGTGCAGGCCGTGTACGGCGGCGCGCCGATGGCGACGCAGATCCACTCGCTCCGCAAGGGCGCGTCGGTCGTCGTCGCCACCCCGGGCCGGCTGCTCGACCTCATCGACCAGGGCCACTGCGACCTCGGCGCGGTCGAGGTGTGCGTGATCGACGAAGCCGACCGCATGGCCGACCTCGGGTTCATGCCCGACGTCCGCCGCATCCTCGACATGACCCCGTCCACCCGTCAGACGATGCTGTGGTCCGCCACCCTCGACGGTGACGTCGACGAGCTCATCTCCGACTACCTGCGCGACCCGGTGCGTCACGACCTCGTCGGCGAGGTCGAGCACGGCACCGTCGAGCACCGCTTCGTGGTGCAGCCGGCGATGCAGCGCCTCGACGCGACCGTCGAGCTGCTCGGCACGCACGGTCCCACCATCGTGTTCGTGAAGACCCGCTTCGGTGTCGACGACGTCGTCGCCGAGCTGATGAACGCCGGCGTGCGCGCCGGCGCGTTGCACGGCGCCCGCACCCAGGTGGCCCGGGCCCGCACGCTCGAGGACTTCAAGCGCGGCAAGGTGCAGGTGCTCGTCGCGACCGACGTCGCCGCTCGCGGCATCCACGTCGACGACGTCGAACTCGTCGTGCACTACGACCTGCCCGACAACGACAAGGACTACCAGCACCGCTCGGGTCGCACCGGTCGCGCCGGACGCGACGGCACCGTCATCGCGTTCGTGCCGCCCAGCCGCCAGCGCGTGGCGCGCCGCCTCGTCGACTCGCTCGAGCACGACGTGGCCTGGGTGGAGGGCGCCCGTCCCGCGGCACGCCCCGATCGCCACCGCGACGAGCGGCACGACGGCGACCGCGACGTGCGGCCGGAGCGCGACGAGCGGTCGCGTCCGTCGAGCGACAGCCGTCGCGAGCGCTCGTTCGAGCCGCGGACCCCGCGGTTCGATCGCGGTGAGCGCACCGACCGCTTCGACCGTGCGGAGCGCGGCGATCGCGGTGCCCGGTTCGACGGTGGTGAGCGTCGCGATCGGTCGGACCGCTCGCCCGCTGCGGCGCGCGGCCCTCGTCCCGACGGCGTCGATCGCACCGACCGCACGGATCGCACCGACCGCACGGATCGCACCGACCGGCCGCGTCGTGACGACCGCTCGTGGACTCCGCGCGAGCAGCAGCGGCCGTGGGCCGATCGCCCCGCCCGTCGTGACGACCGCCCCCGCGACGACCGCCCCCGCAGCGACCGTCCGTTCGCCGACCGTCCGTTCGCCGACCGTCCGTTCGCCGACCGTCCCCGTGACGACCGTCCCCGTGACGACCGTCCCCGTGACGACCGTCCCCGTGACGACCGTCCCCGTGACGACCGCCCGCGCAGCGACCGTCCGTTCGCCGACCGGACCGATCGGGGCCCCCGTCCCTCCGGTCCCTCGCGCACGGATCGCTCGTCGGCGCGTTCGTTCGACCGGCTCGGCGCACGTGGGGCGCGTCCCGACGATCGTGGCTGGTCGCGTGACGACGCGCGCGACGGTCGCTCGGATCGTCCCGATCGCGACGGCCGCCGCGCCGACCGCGACGCTCGCTTCGAGCGCGGTGCCGCACCCCGCGGTGCCTGGCAGGACCGCCCGGCCCGCCCGGCCGACGGACGTGGCCGCACGGATCGCCCGGCCGTGGCAGGTCGTGCCGCCGGTCCGGTCCGCCGCCCCCGCTGATCGACCCGGCCCCACCTCCTGGGTGCCGTCGTTCTCGTCCGACGTGGGTCGGTGAGGCGGGTGTGGCGCCCAGGTCGTGGAGGCTGGTGTTCTGGGTGCCGTCGTTCTCGTCCGACGTGGGTCGAGCGACGCGCTCACGGCTCGCGAGTTCGAGGTGGCCGCGCTCATCGCGGAGGGGCTCACCAACGGACAGCTGGCGGAGCGGCTCGTCATCTCCCCGACGACCGCAGCGGTGCACGTGTCGAACATCCTCGCCGAGCTCGGCCTGTCCACCCGCGCCGAGATCGCGGCGTGGGAGATCCGCCGGCGCATGCCCGCCGCCGGCTGTCGCCGGCTGACCGACCGCCGACCGACCGCTGACCGACCGCCGACCGCTCGCTGACCGCTCGCTGACCGCTCGCTGACCGCTCGCTGACCGCTCGCTGATGGATCACGCCCGTCGCGTGTGGATCAGGGCCGGACGGCGCGCGGGCGGTAACGTCTGCGGCCATGGGTCAGATGGTCAGTGTCGTCGAGAAGCGCAGCTCGATCCCCGGGATCGTCCGGTTCGAGGCGAACCGTGCGCTCACCGGTCAGGGGCACGAGCGGTTCTCGTCGGCGGCCGACGCCGTCGGGCCGCGACCGGCCGCCGAGCTGGCGCGACGCCTCTTCGCGACCGGCCAGGTCGACACCGTCCACGTCTACAGCAACATCGTGACGGTCGGGCTGCGCCGCGGCTTCGCCGGTGAGGGGCTCGACGGCGTGGTGCGCGAGCTGTACCAGTACTGGAAGCCCGGCATGGAGCCGACGGTGTTCGTCGAGGAGGCCCCGGCCGAGGTGGCGGCCTCCTCCGGTGGCGGCGGCGGTGGTGGCGAGGGCGGCGCAGGTCCGTCCGCCTACGAGCGGCTCGTGCCGCAGGTGCTGCGTGAACGGAGCGCGGCCGCGCTCGCGCGCTGGAAGGCCAACGCGGGCTGACCGGCCCGACGATTCCGGTTGTTTCGCGAGTCCTCGTTCACGAAAACGTCTTCGTGAACGGAGAATGACGTTCCGGCATTCTCTCCGTCCGGTTGCACGTCGTGGCGAGGACGGTTCTACGGTGAGGCCGTGAGTGACACCACCGGCGACGATCTGACGCTGCACGAGGCAGCAGACGTGCTCGGCGTGCACTACATGACCGCCTACCGCTACGTGCGGCTGGGCCTGCTCCCTGCCGCCAAGGCGGGTGGCACCTGGCGGGTGTCGCGGGCCGATCTCGACCTCTTCCAGGCCGGTGGCCCCACCGGGCCGCAGGTCGACGGTGGCAGCCGGCGCCGGGCACCCTGGGCCGAGCGGCTCGAGGCCCGCCTGCTGGCCGGCGACGCGAGGGGTGCCTGGGGGGTGATCGAGGCAGCGTTGGCCGCCGGTGCCGAGCTGGAGGAGATCTACCTCGACGTCCTCGCCCCTGCGATGGGCGCGATCGGCGACCGGTGGGAGCGTGGCGAGCTCGACGTGTCGCTCGAACACCGGGCCTCGGGCATCGCGATGCGCCTGATCGGCCGGCTCGGCCCGCGGTTCGTCCGGCGCGGCCGCACCCGCGGTGCGGTGGTGCTCGGCGCCCCGGCCGGCGAGCGGCACGCGCTGCCCGTCGCGCTGGTGGCCGACCTGTTGCGCCAGCACGGGTGGGAGGTCAGCGACCTCGGCGCCGACGTGCCCGACGGCTCGCTGGTGCACGCCGTGCTGAACACCCCCGACGTCGTGGCCGTCGGGGTGTCGGTCACCTCCGACGGCGCCCTCGCGTCGGCGAAGCAGGCCTTCACCGCGCTGCGTGCGGCCACGAGCGGGGTCGCCCTGGTGGTGGGCGGTCGAGCGATCACGAGCGTGGAGAAGGGGCTCGAGCTCGGCGCCGACCTGGTCGCGCTCGACGCCCGTGGGTTCGCCCAGTTGCTCGAGCAGGTGCGCGCCGAGCAGGACGAGCAGCGCACGGACGTCGCCGGCAACTGACCCGCCGGTCGCGCCCCGCACCCGTCGCTCGCGCCGAACGTCACCGCACGGCATCCGCCGGATCGGCGGGCACCGTCGCCGCCACTGGTCGATCGAACACCCGTTCGATACCATGGCGACATGGCGCTCGTCCCGATCAGCCCTCCCGTCCCCGACCCGAGCCGGCGTCCGGCTCCTCGGGCGGGCACCCGGCCGATGCGGGTGGTCGATCCCGAGGCGCGGGCGCGTCTCGACGCACTCGCCTCCCGGCTGGGCGGCACCGTGGCCGGCCTCGGCCGGTCGGGTGCCACGACCGGAACCGCCACCGGAACCGCCACCGGAACCGCCACCGGAACCGCCACCGGAACCGCCACCGGAACCGCCACCGGAAACGGCGGAGCCGGGATCACCGGGGCCGGGGTGGGAGGTGGTGTCCTGGCCGCCGAACGGGTCGTGCCGGTCCATCCCGCGCTCGAGCGCGTGCTGCCCCGCGGGCTCGTCCAGGGGACGACGGTGGCCTGCGCCGGCGGGGCCGCCACCTCGATGGCGCTGCTCGTCGCCGCCGAGGCGTCGCGCCGGGGGGCCTGGGTCGGAGTCGCCGGTCTCCCCGGCCTCGGGGTGCAGGCCGCCGGCGAGGCGGGGGTCGACGTCGAGCGGCTGGTGGCGGTGCTCGACCGTCCGGGTGCCGACCGCGACGACGGCACCTGGGGACAGGTGCTCGCCGCGCTGGTCGACGGCTTCGACCTCGTCGTGATCGGGCCGGGGGTGGTGGTGCGCGCCGGCACGGCGCGCCGCGTGCAGGCCCGGGTGCAGGCCCGCGGGGCGGTGCTGGTGCTCGCGGGCGAGGTCTCGGGGTTCGGGGCCGACCTGCAGGTGGTCACCGAGCCGTCGTGGGAGGGGCTCGGCCAGGGGCACGGCCACCTCCGGTCGCGCCGCACGTCGGTCCGGGTGCACGGCCGGCGGGTGCCGCGCCCGCAGCACGACGAGCTGTGGTTCCCCGCCTCCGACGGTCGCATCACGGCGGTGCACCCCGCACCGGTCGCCGCCGTCCCGGCACCCGAGGTGGTGCCGGCCGCGCACGTGCTCGAGCGCACCGGCTGACCCGTCATGGGCCGCCACCCCACCTCCGGCGCGTCTCGTCCCACCGCCCGCACGCGTCCCGGCGACGGCCCGCCGCGCCTCGCCGTGCTGTGGTGCCCGCAGTGGCCGATCGTGGCGGCCGGTGCGGGGATCGACGAACCGGTCGCCGTGCTCCACACGAACCGGGTGATCGCCTGCTCGGTCGCCGCCGCGGCCGCCGGGGTGCGGCTCGGTCTGCGACGCCGTGAGGCACAGGCGCGCTGTCCCGAGGTGCGTCTCGTCGCCCACGACCCGGCGGTCGACCGGCGGGCGTTCCAGCCGGTGGCCGATGCCGTCGCTGCGTTCGTGCCGCGGATCGAGCTCGACCGGGCCGGTTCGCTCGTGTTCCACACCCGTGGCCCGTCCCGGTACTTCGGCGGGGACGAGTCGATGGCCGCGCGGGTGCTCGCCGCGGTCGACGAGGTGCTCGGCGACGCCATCCGCGCCGCAGGTGCGCCGGGCATCGGCATCGGCGACGGGCGGTTCACGGCACGCGTCGCCGCCCAGTCGGCGGCGGGCGATCCCGACACGACACGGGTGCTGGTCGTCCCGCCGGGCGGTGCCCCGGCCCACCTGGCGTCGCGCTCGCTGCGCTGGTTGGTCGACGCCGGCGACGTCGAGCGCGACCTCGTCGAGCTGTTCGCCCGGCTCGGCCTGCGCACCCTCGGCGATCTCGCCGCGCTGCCCGAGGCCGACGTGCTCGCCCGCTTCGCGTCGCCCGGTGCGCTCGCGCACCGCCTCGCGTCCGGCGGCGACGACCGCCCGATCGGTGCCCACGACCCACCCGAGGGGCTGGCCCTCGTGCACCGGTTCGACACCCCGGTGCAGCAGCTCGACATCGTGGTGTTCGCCGGGCGGCGGCTCGCCGAGGACCTCGTGGCCGTGCTCGGCGAGGGCGGGCGGGTCTGCACCCAGTTCGTCGCCGTCGCCGAGACCGACCACGGCGAGACCTCCGAGCGGCTCTGGTCGCTCTCCACCGGGTTCACCGCGGCGGCGATGGTCGAGCGGCTCCGCTGGCAGCTCGACGGCTGGGCGCGGCTCGATCCGTCGTCGGTCGACCCACGCGACCCCGACCCCGACGCCGATCCGCTCGCCGAGTCCGGGGTGCCGACGTCGGGCATCGTGCAGCTCCGCCTCGAGCCCACCGAGGTGCGTGCCGACGAGGGCGTCCAGCTCGGGCTGTGGGGTGGTCGCAGTCAGGACGACGACTGGGCCCAGCGTGCCGCCACGCGCCTCGCCGGGTTGGTGGGCGACGAGCAGGTGGTGGTCGCCGAGTGGCGTGGTGGCCGCCATCCCTCGGACGTGCACCGCTGGGTGCCTGCGTCGCTCAGCACCCGGCTCGACCCGGGGGCGCGCAGCCCCACCCGGGTCAGCGGTTCGGGCGGATCCGGCGGCACCACCGAGGCGCGCCGTCCGCCGTGGCCCGGCGCGCTGCCGATGCCGTCACCGGCCACCGTGCACCCGGATCCGGTCGCGGTCGAGGTGCTCGACGATCGCGGGCATCCGGTCGCGGTCAGCGGTCGTGGGGCGATCAGCGGCGCCCCTGCCGTCCTGCGCATCGCGACGGGCGAGCGGGTGCGGATCGCTGCGTGGGCCGGTCCGTGGCTCGTCGACGAGCGCTGGTGGGATCCGGCGCGTCGCCGGCGCCTCGCTCGCTGTCAGGTCGTCACCGCCGACGGTACCGCGCACCTCGTCGTGCTCGAACAGCGCCAGTGGTGGCTGACCGCCACCTACGACTGACCGCCACCTACGACTGACGGCCGCCCACGACTGACCGCCACGACGACGGACCGCCACGACGACGGAGGGCACCCGGGGGTGGTCGCCGGTCAGGCGGAGACCAGCTTGCGGTTCTCGCGGTCGTCGATCTCCGACCGCAGCAGATCCGTGCTGAGCCGGAAGCCGACACCGCGGACCGTGTGGATGAACCGCAGCTCGGGCGCCAGCTTCTGCAGCTTGCGTCGCAGGTTCGACAGGTGTACGTCCACCACGTGGGTGTCGCCCACCCAGTTCGGACCCCACACCTCCTCGAGGAGCTGGGTGCGGGCACGCACCTCGGCGGGGTGCCGGCAGAGCTGCTCGAACAGGGCGAACTCGATGCGGGTGACCGGCACGTCCTGGCCGTTCACCTGGATCTCCTTGCGGCCGACGTCGACGGTGAGCGGGCCGATGGTGATCAGCGAGGCCGCCATCGGGTCCCAGCGGGTGTGCACGTTGCGGGGACGGCGCAGCAGCGCCTGGCAACGAGCCGCCAGCTCGTCGGGCGTCACGGGGACCGAGACCACGTCGTCGGCACCGGCGCGGAGCGCACGGATCCGCATGGCGTCGGCATCGGGGGGAGCAATGCCGACGATGTAGGCGTCCGTGAGCCCGCGCACGGTGTCGAACAGGCTGCCGCCCTTGGGGCTCGGCAGTTCGAGGTCGACCATGATCACATCGGGCGAGAACGACTCGGCGAGCATGAGCGCAGCGGAGCCCTCCGTGGTCGCACTGACCGAGAAGCCACGCTCTCGGAGCGCGACGCCGGCGACACGACGCAGCAGGGCGTCGTTCACTGCGAGCAGCACTCGGGGTGCGAGTTGTGCGTCTGGTTCCATCCGTGTTCGTCTCTCCGCCTGATGTGGCCGGGAGGTCCCGTTCCCTGCCGTGGTCAGGACAGGTATCGGCGTGGGGGGTCGCGAACTGGAGCGGGATTTTCCCCGGTGCACCACGATCTCGACGACGTGTCGTGACGCACCCGCGGGACCAGATCGGACGCGACGTCGTCGCGACCTCACCTCTAGGCTCTGGGCATGGCAGCCGAGCCCGGCGAGGCACCACCGATGTACCCGGTCGGAGCGATGCACACGAGCCACCACACGAGCCACCACACGAGCCACGACCCGAGCCACGACCCGAGCCACCACCCGAGCGGTGCGGAGGCACCGGGGGCCGCCGGGGGTGGTGCGCCACGAGCGCCGGGACCTGCACTCGTCGAAGCCGTGCGCGAGCAGGTGCTCGCCCGACGGCCCGTCGACGCCAGGGAACGTGCGTCGATCGCGTCGTTCGTCCAGCAACTCGACTCGCTCGAGCGTCCGTTCGACGAGGATGCCGGCCCGGTGCACGTGACCGGCTCGGCGATCGTGGTCGGCGCGAAGGGGGTCGTGCTCCACCGGCACAAGCGCCTCGGCCTGTGGTTGCAGCCCGGTGGACACATCGATGCCGGGGAGACGCCGTGGGAGGCCGCGCGTCGCGAGGCGATCGAGGAGACCGGTCTGCCGGTGGAGTTCGCCGCGTCGCACCTCGACGGTGACCTGCCCCGACTCGTCCACGTCGACGTGCACCCCGGTCCGCGCGGGCACACCCACCTCGACCTGCGCTACCTGCTCGAGGCGCCGGCCGTGGCGCCGTCACCGCCGGCGGGGGAGAGCCAGGACGTCCGCTGGTTCCCGTGGTACCAGGCGATCGACGCCGCCGACGACGGCCTCGCCGGGGCGCTGCGGGCGCTGCAGCCGGGCACGCCCACGTTGCGGGCCGCCCGCGGCAACGACGCCGCGGACCTGGCCAGGGTGTACCTGCGCTCGCGGGAGTTCGGCGTGCCCGACGTGCCGGTGGTGCACACGCCGGGCGAGGTGCGCGCCTGGTTCGCCGACGACGTCATCGGCCATGCCGAGGTCACCGTCGCCGAGGTCGACGGCACCGTCTGCGGGTTGCTCGTGCTCGAACGCGGTCGGGGGGCGAGCGGCTGGATCGAGCAGCTCTACGTCGATCCGTCCTGGATCGGCCGGGGGCTCGGCAGCCGGCTGCTCGAGCGCGCCGAGCAGCGATTCCCCGACGGGCTGCAGCTGTGGACGTTCCAGGCCAACGAGGGTGCGCAGGCCTTCTACGAGCGGGCCGGGTTCGTGGTCGCCGAGACCACCGACGGCCGCGGCAACGAGGAGCGTGCGCCGGACATGAGGTACACATGGACCCCCTGACCCGTACGGACCCGCCGCACGAGGACCATCCCGAGCCGGCGGCGTCCCCCGTCAGCAGCGCCACCGACGACCGGGGCACGACCGGCACGACTGCGACCGACACGGGCGACGGCTTCCAGCTGCTGCACCCGGTGGCGGCGACGCTCTGGCGGATCGGCAGCGTCGCCACGGCGCTGATCGTCGGTGGTGGTGCGACGGGGATCGCGTTCGCGGTCGCCGGCGTGGAGGTCGTCCCGCTGTGCCTCGCCGCCGTCACGGTGGTGTGGACGGTGTTCGGCTGGTGGTTCCCGCAGCAGCGCTATCGGCACTGGAGCTACCGCATCGGTGACGCGGCGCTCGAGCTGCGCCGCGGGGTGTGGTTCCGCACGTCGGCCGCCGTGCCGTTCCACCGGATCCAGCAGATCGACGTGGAGCAGGGGCCGATCCAGCGCCGCTCCGGGGTGGTCACGCTCCGGTTGCGCACGGCCGCAGCGATGTCGGAGGGCACGGTGCCGCACCTCGCGAGCGACGAGGCCGACGGCGTGCGCGCCCGGCTGCTCGAGGCGGCGCGCGTGTCACGGCTGATCGACGACGGGCACTGACGGGAACCGCGAGCATCGTGATGCGATCGGGTGATCACCCATGAGCGGCACCGACACCGACGCCGCGGGCGGCGGCATCACCGATGACGTCGGTGGCACCGCTGATGCCGGTGACGCGGTCCCGGCCGTCGCGTTCGTCGCCGCGCCGCGCCGCCTCCACCCGGCGTCGCCGGTCGTCGATCTCGCGGTGTGGTTGCCGCGGATGTGGCCCGTGCTGCTCATCGCCGTGTCGCGCTCGTGGGGACCGGTGGCGTTGGGGGCGGTCGCGATCACGATCCTCGCCGCCCGCGCGGTCGCCTGGATGCGCACGAGTTGGTCGTTCGACGGGCGCGAGCTCACCCTGTCGAGCGGGGTGTGGAACCGCACGGTGCGCAGCGCACCGGTCGAGCGGCTCCAGCAGGTGGAGGTCGTGCGCAAGCTGCGTCACCAGGCGCTCGGCGTGTCCAGTGTGCGGGTGCAGCTCGCCGACGGAGGCATCTCCAGCGGTGACGTGGTGCTCGAGGTGCTGTCGGTCCACGACGCCGAGGCGCTGCGCGTCGAGCTGGAACGTGCACGCCGAACGGCCGTCGTCGGCGACGTGGCCGCCGCCGTGCCCCCGCCGCCGTCGCACGAGCTGCTGCGTCTCACGCCGGGCCTGCTCGCGCTCGGTGGCGTCACCGGCGCGTCGCTGCTGCTGCTCCCGGCCGCGGCGTTCGCAGTGCTGAGCGTCCTGGACGACGTCGGTCTCGACGACGACGCCTTCGACCTGGTCCGGGGGGTGTCGCTCGTGGTGGGCATCGCAGTGGTCGCGGCGATCTCGATCGCCGGCGCCGCGCTGCTCACCGTCGTGCGGCACCACCAGTTCCGACTCTCGCGGCGCACCACCGATCTCGTGGTCGAGCGCGGCCTGTTCAATCGGCGCACGACCACGATCCCGATGGCCCGGGTGCAGCTCGTCCGGCTGCACCGCAACCTCGTGCGCCGCCGGTGCGGCATCGCCTCGATCGACGTGATCACGAGCGGCCGCCAGACCCTGGATGGTGCCGGCAGCACCGGCGACTCGGTGCCGGTGGCGAGGTGGGCGGACGCGCTCGCCGTGTCGTCGGCGGCGCTCGGCGAACGCAGCGTCGTCCAGGCCGACCGCCCCACGGTGCCCGTCGCCGTGGCGCGGCTGGTGCGCCGGCGGATGATCGTCGCCGCAGTGCTGCTGGGCTGGATCCCGTTCGTCGCGAGCGGCTGGCCGGAGGGTCCGCGTGGCGCCGTGGTGGTGGGCGTGGTGGTGGTGCTGGTCGGCGTCGTCGCCCGGGCCACCGGGCGGTCGCGACGTCACGGCATCGGCGACGACGTCGTGGTGGTGGAGGGCGGCACGCTCGCCTGGAGACGTTCGCTGGTGCCGTTCGACCGGGTGCAGAGCTGGTCCGTCTCGCAGAGCCCGTTCCAGCGTCGCCACGACCTGCACGACGTCGCGATCCACCTCGCGGGTCACCACGCCGTGACCGTGAAGGACGCGACGGTCGAGCAGCGCGACGCGCTGCTGGAGGCGCTCCGGCGCCGGGAGGCCGTGGAAACCGCGCGCTAGGGTTCCAGGCCGTGGCAACCCTGGCGCTCGTGGCCGCTCACGCACAGGTCGGCATCGGCACCGTGTCGCGCGTGCTGAACGACAGCCCGAACGTGAGCCCGGAGATGCGCGAGCGCGTGCGCCGTTCGATGGAGGCCGTGGGCTACTCGCCCACCCGTCGCAAACGTGCTGGTCAGGTGCGACGCGGTGGCCTGATCGGGGTCCTCGTCACCTACTTCGACGAGCCGTCGGCGTACCAGCGCATCCGCGGGATCGTGTCGCGTCTCCAGCCGCACGGCTACGAGGTCGTGCTGTTCAACGTCGCCGCCCCCGCCCAGGTGTCGGAACGGCTCGTGGAAATTCCACAGCACTCGCTCGACGGGCTGATCGTCATCTCGCTGCCGCTCGGGTCCGCCGACGGCGAGCGGTTGGCGACGTCGTCGTTCCCCACCGTGCTCGTCGACACCACGTCGCCGTCGCTGCCCAGCGTGTGCATCGACGACCGCCTCGGCGGCCGGATGGCCACCCAGCACCTGGTCGATCTCGGCCACACCCGCATCGGCTTCGTCGGCGAACCGGCGAACAACGCGTTCGGCTTCGTGGCCTGCGCGAACCGCGAGGCCGGCTACCGCGCCGTGCTCGAGGAGGCGGGGCTCGGGCCGTCGCCCGAGCTGGTCCGCTACGGTGCGCACCTCCGGTCGGCGGCCAAGCAGATGACGCTCGACCTCCTCCACCTCCCCGATCCACCCACGGCGATCGTGGCCACCTCCGACGTGCAGGCGGTCGGCGTGCTCGAAGCGGCTGCGTCGCTCGGCCGGCGCGTCCCCGACGACCTGTCGGTGATCGGCTACGACGACATCGAACTCGCATCGCTCATGAACCTCACCACCGTCCGTCAACCGCTCGAGGGGTCCGGCCGCCGCGCCGCGGACCTCGTCCTCGAGGCGATCGCGACCGCCACCCGGCCGCAGCTCGCCGAGGAGCTCCAGATCGAACTGGTCGTCCGCTCGACCACCGGTCGCCACCGATGAGCGCCGCGCCGTGGTGGCGTGACGCCGTCGTCTACCAGGTCTACGTCCGCAGCTTCGCCGACGGCGACGGTGACGGCATCGGCGACCTCGCCGGCATCACGTCCCGCCTCGACCACCTGGAGGCGCTCGGCGTCGACGCGATCTGGCTCACCCCCTGCTACCCCTCGCCGCAGCTCGACCACGGCTACGACGTCGCGGACTACTTCGGGATCGACCCGGCGTACGGCGACCTCGCCGCGTTCGACCGGCTCGTCGCCGAGGCGCGTCGACGCTCGATCCGGGTGCTCATGGACGTCGTGCCGAACCACTGCAGCTCCGAGCACCCGTGGTTCCGTGTGGCGCTCGCGTCGCCGCCGGGCAGCCCCGAGCGGGCTCGCTTCTTCTTCCGCGACGGGCGTGGGAGCGACGGTGAACTGCCGCCCAACAACTGGCGGTCGGTGTTCGGTGGCTCCACCTGGACCCGCGTCACCGAGGCCGACGGGTCGCCCGGCCAGTGGTACCTCCACACGTTCTCGCCGTGGCAGCCCGACCTCGACTGGTCGTGCCCCGACGTCGTGGCGATGTTCCGGTCGATGCTCACGTTCTGGTTCGACCGTGGCGTCGACGGCTTCCGCGTCGACGCCGTGGCGGTGGTGGGCAAGGCGGCCGAGCTGCCCGACGCACCGCCGGTGCCGGAGGGCACGGCGGAGAACGACGTGTGGGCGCACAACCCGTACACGGTGTTCTGGCCGACGGCGCACGACCACTGGCGCGACTGGCGGCGGCTGATCGACGAGTACGAGGCGGCACATCCCGGTCGCGAGCTCGTCACCGTGAGCGAGGCGTACACGCCGGATCGTCCCGACCTGCTGCTGCAGTACGTGGGACCCGACCAGTTCCACCAGTCGTTCTGCTTCGACCTGATGCTGGCCCCGTGGCGGGTCGACACGCTGCGCGTCACGATCGAGCCGGTGGCGGCCACGCTCACCGCCGCCGGTGCGCCGCTCACGTGGACGCTCAACAACCACGACACCCAGCGCGGCGTCACCCGCTACGGCCGCGCCGACGCGACCGAGATGTCGAGCTGGACGAAGAACAACCTCGTGTACACGGGCGCTCCGGTCGACCTCGAGGTGGGCACGCGGCGGGCCCGTGCGGCGATCACGCTCGCGGCGGCACTGCCGGGTTCGCTCTACCTGTTCCAGGGTGAGGAGCTCGGGTTGCCCGAGGTGCTCGACCTGCCGGCGAGCGCACGGCAGGACCCGATCTTCTTCCGCACGGAGGGGCGCGAGACAGGCCGTGACGGCTGCCGCGTACCGCTGCCGTGGAGCACCGATGCGGCGACGTCGTTCGGCTTCTCCTCGGCGTCGGTCGGGGCCGATGCGCCGGTCGCGGCACCGTGGATGCCGCAGCCGGACGACTGGGGTGCCTACAGCGTGGCCGCGCAGCAGGACGATCCCGGCTCCGTGCTCTCGATGTACCGCTCGCTGCTGCGCGCCCGTCGCTCGCTGCTCGATCCGGACGCCCCCCTCGAGTGGCCCGAGCTCGGTGCCCACGCCGGACCCCACCCGGAGCTGCTCGTGCTGCGCCGCGGCACCGTCACCGTCGTGGTGAACGTCGGCGCCGTCGACCTGGCGGTGGCCGAGGTGCTCCCCGCGCTCGTCGGCGAGTCGCTGCTCGTCAGCTCGCTCGCCGGCCACCACGACCCCACGGTCGTCCCGGCAGACACGTGCTGCTGGTTCGGTCCGCCACGATGAGTGCCGAGCCACGAGCACGAGCCACGAGCACCGATCCACGCCACCGAGCCACGCCACCGAATCCACGAGAGGAACCCATGCACCACGCCGACTGGTGGCGCGACGCCGTCATCTACCAGGTGTACATCCGCAGCTTCGCCGACGCCGACGGTGACGGCCTCGGCGACATCGCCGGCCTGCGGTCGAAGCTCGACCACCTCGTGTCGCTCGGGATCGACGCGATCTGGATCAACCCGTGGTACCCGTCGCCGATGGCCGACGCGGGCTACGACGTCAGCGACTACCGGGCGATCGAGCCGCGCTTCGGCACCCTCGGCGACGCCGAGACGCTGATCGCCGAGGCGCACGAGCGCGGCCTGCGGGTGCTGCTCGACATCGTGCCCAACCACACCTCCGACCAGCACGTGTGGTTCCAGGAGGCGCTGGCCGCCGGGCCCGGCTCCGCGGCACGCGACCGCTACATCTTCCGCGAGGGTCGTGGCCCGAACGGCGACCAGCCACCGAACGACTGGCGCAGCGCGTTCCACGGTTCGGCGTGGACCCGAGTCACCGAACCCGACGGCACCCCCGGTCAGTGGTACCTGCACCTGTTCGCGTCCCAGCAGCCCGACGTCAACTGGCACCACCCCGACGTGCACGCCGACTTCCTCGAGACGCTGCGGTTCTGGTTCGACCGGGGGGCCGACGGCTTCCGGATCGACGTCGCCCACTCGCTGGTGAAGGAGGACGGCCTGCCCGACATGGCGGAGCGCAACTGGGCGCGGCTGCCGTTCCGCATCCAGCCGATCCCCGGCGTGCACCAGACCGACCACCCGCACTGGGACCGCGACGAGGTGCACGAGATCTACCGCGAGTGGCGCCGGGTGGCCGACGCGTACGACCCGCCGCGGGTCTTCGTCGCCGAGGCGTGGGTGCCCGACCCGTCGCGCACCGTGCTGTACCTGCGCGCCGACGAGCTGCACACCGCGTTCAACTTCGACTTCCTGCGCTGCCGGTGGCTCGCCGACGACCTGCGCGCGGTGATCGACGACACCCTGCGCGAGCACCGGTCGGTCGGTGCCACCCCGACCTGGGTGCTGTCGAACCACGACGTCGCCCGGCACGTGTCGCGCTTCGCCCGGCCGCAACGCACCGGCGTGCGCGGCCACCACCTGCGCGATCTGGCCGCGGAGGCCGACCTCGCACTCGGGCTGCGCCGCGCACGCGCGGCGGCGATGCTGATGTTCGCCCTGCCGGGCAGCTGCTACGTGTACCAGGGCGACGAGCTCGGTCTGCCCGAGGTGGAGGATCTGCCGGAGGAGTCGCTGCAGGACCCGACGTGGGAGCGCAGCGGCCATCGCGACCGGGGCCGGGACGGGTGCCGCGTGCCGGTGCCGTGGAGCACGGCGACGCCGAGCTTCGGCTTCGGTCCCGAGCACGGCGCCGAGCCGTGGCTGCCGCAGCCCGCGTGGTTCGGTGAGTTCGCGGCGTCGGAGCAGGACGGTGTCGACGGATCGATGCTCGAGCTGTACCGCACCGCGCTCGGGCAGCGCCGGGCCGAGGCGGCGCTCGGCGAGGGCGAGATGGCCTGGGTGGCCTCGCCGGAGGGCTCGCTGGTGTTCACCCGCGAGCCGGGCTTCGGCTGCATCGTGAACGTCGAGGCCGAACCGGTCGCCGTGCCCGAGGGCTGGACGTTCGTGCTGTCGAGTGCCCCGCTCGTCGACGGCCGGGTCGCGGCCGACACCACCGCCTGGTTCCACCGCTGACGCGCACGGGCCCGCCGTGCGGCGGGCCCGTGGCAGTGCGGGTGGTGACCGGTCGAGCCGGTCGAGCCGGTCGAGCCGGTCGAGCCGGTCGAGCCGGTCAGCTGCGGCCGATCGCCGCGCCCGTCTGCAGGTCGAACGCGTGCAGCCGCATCTCGTCGACGGTGAGCGTGAGCCGCTCGCCGACGCTCACGCTGCGCCGCGGGTCGAGCGACGCGATCACCGTGGAGGTGGAGCCGGCGCTCACCTCGATCGCCGTGTCGGTGGAACGCACCGACGGTGCGTCGATCGTGGCGTGCACGAGCTTCTCCGAGCCGAGCATCTCCACGAGGTCGACAGCGACGGAGATCGACCCGTTGCCGTCGCCGCCGAGCGCCTCGGGGCGCACCCCGACCGCGATCTCCTGACCGGCGTACGCGGCGAGCCCGGCGAGGCGCTGCGCCGCCGCACCGGTGAGGCGGAGCGGCTGCCCGGCGACCTCGAGGTGGATGCCCTCCTCGCTCGCACCGGTCACCTTGCCGCGGACGACGTTCATCGACGGTGAGCCGATGAACTGCGCCACGAACAGGTTGTCGGGCGACTCGTACAGCGTGGACGGGCTCGCGCACTGCATGAGCACACCGCGCCGCAGCACGGCCACGCGGTCGCCCATCGTCATCGCCTCCACCTGGTCGTGGGTGACGTACATGGTGGTGACGCCCAGGCGGCGCTGCAGCTTGGCGATCTCGGCACGGGTCTGCACACGCAGCTTCGCGTCGAGGTTCGACAGCGGCTCGTCCATCAGGAACAGCTTCGGTTCGCGCACGATCGCCCGGCCCATCGCCACGCGCTGGCGCTGACCGCCCGACAGCTGGCCGGGCTTGCGGTCGAGCACCTGGGTGAGCTCGAGCAGCTCGGCCACCTCGGCCACCTTGGCCTTGATCTGCGCCTTGTCGGTCTTGCGGAGCTTCATCGCGAACGCGATGTTCCCCTCCACCGTCATGTTCGGGTACAGCGCGTAGCTCTGGAACACCATCGCGATGTCGCGCTGCTGCGGACCGAGCTCGTTCACCCGCGTGTCGTCGATCATCAGATCGCCGCCGCTGATGTCCTCGAGGCCGGCCACCATGCGCAGCACGGTGCTCTTGCCACAACCCGACGGGCCGACGAGGACGAGGAACTCGCCGTCCTCGACGTGCAGATCGAGCCCCGGCACGGCGACGAAGCCGTTCGGGTACTTCTTCTGCAGGTTCTTCATGGTGAGAGTCGACATGCGAGATCCGATCTATCCCTTGACGCTTCCGGCCAGGAGGCCGCGGACGAAGTATCGCTGGAGCGAGAGGAACACGATGAGCGGCACCACCATCGCGATGAACGCACCGGCGGTGAGGAGCTGCCACTCGTTGCCGCGGTTGCCCACCATGTCGATGAGCGCCCACGTCATGGGCTGGTTGGCCGCGCCGCCGCCGAACACCTTGGCGACGAGGTAGTCGTTCCAGACCCACAGGAACTGGAAGATCGCCAGCGAGGCGAGCGCCGGCACCGACAGCGGCATCACGATCCGGACGAAGATCGACATGTGGCTCGCGCCGTCGACGCGGGCCGCCTCGATCACCTCCCGGGGTAGCGACCCGATGAAGTTCTTCAACAGGAAGATCGCGAGCGGCATGCCGAAGATCGCATGGGCGATCCAGATCGACGGCACGCCGTCGAGCGCCTCCGGGAAGAAGTCGCTGCTGAAGAAGCGCAGCAGCGGGATGAGGCACATCTGCAGCGGCACGACCATCAGCGCGACGATGAACACCGAGAGGGCGTCGCGGCCCTTGAAGTTCATCCACGACAGCGCGTACGCGGCGAACGCCGCGATGGTGATCGGGATGATCGCCCCGGGGATCGCGATCTGCACGGTGTTCCAGAAGAACTCGCTGAACGGGCGTCCGCCGACCTTGTCCTGCAGCACCGTCGAGTAGTTCTCGAAGGTGACGTTGCCGGGCTCGGTGAACCAGGTCCACCAGCCGGTCGACTTGATGTCGTCCTCCGGCCGGAACGACGAGATCAGCAGACCGAGCGTCGGGATGGTCCAGAACGCGGCGATCAGCCACACGACGTACTTGCCCGGGCCCTTGCTGGTGGCGTCGGCCACCTTCGTCATGAGCGGGGTCTCGTCCTTCGTGGTCGCCGGTGCGAGCAGCGGGACGTCGGGAGTGGTGGTGGTCATGCGTCAGCGTCCTTCCCGCATCGCCCGCTGGTTGCGGGCGTTCACGTACACGATCGGGGCCACGGCGATGAACAGCAGGACGGCCCAGGCGGCGCCGAGGCCCTCGTTGTCCTGCGGGAACGCCTGCTCGTACATCTCGTTGGCCATGGTGCTCGTGCCGAACGAGCCGCCCTTGCCCATCGTCTGGATGATGTCGAAGATCTTCAGCACGGCGATGACCGTGGTGGTCATCACGGTGATGATCGTGCCCTTGATGTAGGGCAGCACGACCTTGAAGAAGGCCTGGCGCTCGGTGGCGCCGTCGATGCGGGCCGCCTCGACGAGATCGTCGGGCACGCCCTTCAGCGCGGCCGAGATGACCACGGTGGCGAAGCCGGCCTGGATCCAGATGATCACGACCATGATCAGGAGGCTGTTGAGGCCGGGCACCCAGTCGCTCTGGATGCCGAACAGCTTCGGGTCCTGCAGGAAGAACGTCACCTCCTGCTCGCCCGGCCACAGCTGGATGAGCGAGTTGAGCAGGCCGTACTCCCGGGGGGAGTAGACGAAGTTCCAGATGATGCCGGCGCCCACCATCGAGATCGCGGTGGGCAGGAAGATCGCCGCCTTCGCGATCGGCTCGCCGCGCATGCGGTCGGCGAAGCGTGCGATCACGACGCCGATCACGGTGCTGATGCCGGTGACGAGGATGCCCCACCACAGCGTGTTGGTGAGCACCTTGATGTTGTTGCCGTTGGTGAAGACGTCGCGGTAGTTGCCGAGCCCGTACCACTCCTCGTCGCGGTCGAGGAACGAGAAGCGGAAGTTGAGCAACGCCGGGATCACCAGGCCGAGCAGCAGGATCAGGCCCGGGCCGATGAAGACGGCGGTGCGGGCCCGCTCGCGCCACGGCTCGGGCAGTTGGCTCGCGAGCCAGTAGAGGGCTCCGATGACGGTCACGAAGATCGCGATGCCGACCACGACGAGCCCGAGTGAGCTGAAGATGTCTCCCATGTCCCCCCGGAACTGAGATGGCGGCGCCTCGATGTGACGAGGCGCCGGGGCACACAGTAGCGGCGCCCCCGTCGACGGGTTCCGGAACGATCCGGCCCCGGGAAACCGAACGGGGTGGGCCTGCCGGAGCAGACCCACCCCGTGTCGGAAAGGTGATCAGGTCGGCTGGAGTTCAGCCGAGGCCGATCATGCGGGCCAGCTGGCCTCGATGTTCTCGAGGGTCGTGGCGGTGTCCTGCGACCCGACGACCCACTCGACCATCTCGCTCCAGAACGAGCCGGCGCCCACCGGGCCGGGCATCAGGTCGGAGCCGTCGAAGCGGAACACGTCCGACTCGGCGAGGAGCACGGCGAACTGCTGCTCGAGCGGGTCCGTGACCAGCGTCGGATCGGCGCCCTTGTTCGGGCTCAGCCAGTTGCCGAGCTTCAGACGCTCGTTGGCGTAGTCGGCGCTGGTGAGGAACTCGGCGACGGCCTTGACCTCGGGACGGTCGGCGAAGGCGGCGATGAGCTCACCACCACCGAGCATGGCCTTCGGGTCGTCCTCGTTCACCATCGGCAGGAAGAAGGTGTTGACCTGGCCGTCGGGGCCCTTGGTCGTGCCCTCCGGCCACTGGTTGCCGTAGAAGTTCGCCTGACGGTGCATGAAGCACTCGCCGTCGAGCAGCGGGAGACCGGCCTCCTGGAAGCTGGTGCTCGGGATGCTCTGGGCGCCGCCCAGGACGAAGTCGTCGTTCTTCACGATGGCGGCGACCTGCTCGAGGGCAGCGGCGACGGCCGGGTCGTTGAACGGGATCTCGTGGTTCACCCACTGGTCGTAGACCTCGGGGCCGGCGGTGCGGAGCATGATGTCCTCGGTCCAGTCGGTGAGGACCCAGCCGGTGGCGCCACCGGACTCGGCGCCGACGCACCACGGCACGCCGCCGTCGTCGACGATCTGCTGGCTGAGGTCGAGCAGACCCTGCCAGGTGGTCGGGATCTCGTAGCCGGCGTCGGCGAACGCGGCCGGCGAGTACCACACGAGCGACTTGATGTTGGCGCCGAACGGCGGGGCGTAGAAGGTGCCGTCCACGGTGCCGTAGCCGACCCAGCTCTCGCCGTTGTTGGCGAGCACGTCGTCCTCGAGGTCGGACAGCGGCACGACCTTGCCGTCGGAGGCGAGGGTGGCGAGCAGACCGGGCTGCGGGACGAAGGCGAGGTCGGGGGCGTCACCGCCGTCGACGCGGAGCTTCAGGTCGTCCTCGAAGGTCGCGGTGCCCTCGTGCACGATGTCGATGCCCGTCTCGGCCTCGAACGCCGCCCACGCGGTCTCGAGGCGCTCGGCCTCGACGTCGCGGATGGAGCTCATGATGGTGACGGTGGTGCCGGCGAGGTCGCCGCCACCCGCCGCGGTGGTGTCCGAGCCACCGGCGGTGGTCTCGGCGGCGGCGTCGGTGTTCTCGCTGGTCTCCTCGTCGTCGCCACATGCGGCGATGACGAGGCTTGCCACGATGGCCGCAGCGGCCAAGCGTCGGCGGTGTGCCATGGTTCTCCCCCTCGGAGATGAGGGCCGCCGGGACGGCCCGTGTATGTAAGCGCTTGCAGAGTACCCCGGTGGCGCGGTCGCGTCAATGACAGCGGCGCAGGTGCAGCACCCCGGACGTGTGACGTCCGTGCAGGGCCCGCTCAGGCGGGGCGCCCCGTGCTGATCCGCTCGATGAGCGACACCTCGATCGGGTGGTGCCGGGTGGGGGCGTAGCCGTCGAGCGCGTCGAGCATCAGCCGCGCGCCGAGGCGCCCGATGTCGCGCACTGGCTGGCGGACGGTGGTGAGACCCATCGCCTCGGCGACCGGGTGGTCGTCGAACCCGACGATCGACACGTCGTGGCCGACGCGCAGCCCCGCCTCGCGCACCGCCTGCAGCGCGCCGAAGGCCATCTCGTCGCTGAGGAAGAACACCGCGGTCGGCGGCTTGGGCAGCTGCAGCAACCGCTGCATCGCATCGCGCCCGCCGGCGATGGTGAAGTCGCCGTCCTGCAGGTACTGCGGCTGCACGCGCAGCCCGGCGGCGGCGAGGGTGTCGCGGAAGCCGGCGGTGCGTTCGGTGGGCACGTTCTTCGCGACGTCGAGGTTGGTGTGGCCGCCGACGAGGGCGATGCGCGTGTGGCCGAGCTCGAGGAGGTGCTTGGCGGCGAGGCGTGCGCCCCGGCTGTTGTCGATCGACACCGAGGTCAGCCGGCTGAGCTGCTCGCCGAGCACCACCACCGGCGTGTCCATCTCCGCGAGGCGGCCGGCGGCCTCCTCACCGCAGAAGACGTCGACGAGGATGACGCCGTCGACGCGCTGCTGGAACCGGGCGTCGCCGCGGAAGATGCGCTCGCGGGCGGCCGAGTTGGCGGTGCCGATCAGAAGGTCGAAGCGGGCCTGGGTGAGCACCTCCTCGACGCCGACGGTGAGTTCGCTCGTGTACCAGCTGGTGAGCATCGGGGCCACCATGCCGACCGTGCGGCTCTGGCCCGACGCGAGGCGCGCCGCGTTCGCGTTGGCGACGTACTGCAGACGTTCGACGGCGCTGAGGACGCGCTGGCGGGTGGACTCGGCGACGTAGGGGTGGTGTCGGAGCGCCCGGCTGACGGTGGCCGTCGACACGCCGGCCTCGCGGGCGACGTCCTCGATGGTGGCGCGGCCGACGGGGGGAGCGGCGATGGCGGGTTCGTGGATCACGGGAGGCTCCGAGCGCGGCTCCGCCGCAGGTGGTGGTCGCGCTGCGCGCGAACGCGGCCACCCGGACGGGTGGACGATCGGTGTCCGCATGTAAGCGCTTGCATCGATGTGACAATACACTCGCCGCGATGGAACGGAAGGGGGAACCTGTGTCGGTCGTCGCGCCGGTGCAGGTACCGGCACCCGCGGGGATCGACGCAGGGATCGACGTCGGGTCCGGCGCGGTGGCCGACCTCGAGCACGAGCGGGCGCTGCACCGCCTCGACGCGATCACGCCACGCGTGTGCGAGCTCCTCGCCCATCTCTACCCGACCCACGACACGGCTCGGCTCCACGCTCGCCTGGCCGAGGTCACGCTCGCGGCTGCGGCGCGGCGGCGTCTCGAGCTGCGCCGTCTCGACGCCCGTCGCGAGGTGGAGCCACGGTGGTTCCAGGATGCCGCCCAGATCGGGTACGTCGCCTACGCCGAGCGCTTCGGGGGCACGCTCGCCGGTGTCACCGCACGGCTCGGCCACCTGAGCGACCTGCACGTCACCTACCTGCACCTCATGAACGTGCTGCGTGCTCGTGACGGCGAGAACGACGGCGGCTACGCCATCGTCGACTACACCGACGTCGACCCGTCGCTCGGCACCCGCGACGACCTCGTCGCGCTCGCCGACGAGCTGCACCGGCGCGGCATCGCGCTGTGCCTCGACCTCGTGCTCAACCACACCGCCGCCGAGCACCCCTGGGCACTGGCCGCGAAGGCCGGGTCGGCGCTGCACCGCGACCGCTACCTCGTGTTCCCCGACCGCACCGAGCCCGACGCGTGGGAGCGCACCTTGCCCGAGGTGTTCCCGGAGATGGCGCCGGGCAACTTCACGTGGGACGACGACCTGCAGGGCTGGGTGTGGACCACGTTCAACAGCTACCAGTGGGACCTCGACTACGCGAACCCCGACGTCGTCGTCGAGATGCTCGCGGTGATGCTCGAGCTCGCGAACCTCGGTGTCGACGTGCTGCGGCTCGACGCGATCGCGTTCACCTGGAAGCGGCTCGGCACCAACTGTCAGAACCAGCCCGAGGCCCACCTGCTCGCGCAGCTGTTCCGTGCGTACGTGTCCGTGGCGGCACCCGGTGTGGTGCTGAAGGCCGAGGCGAT
>Ga0315901_10000942_pt1 | contig 42178 bp, 28 predicted proteins | sample LakEriMetagenome_10_FD_203761 | JGI IMG/M metagenome (GOLD analysis project Ga0315901, IMG submission 203761) | Freshwater fungal communities from buoy surface, Lake Erie, Ohio, United States - Buoy 2 MA116 | ecosystem: Environmental > Aquatic > Freshwater > Lake | place: USA: Lake Erie, Ohio...
GAAAAAACAACCCGCAGGCCATAGCTTTTGGGATCTCTTTTGACGAGTTGCGCGCTGGCTGCCAGCATGTCGAGCTGGGTGCGCCAACTGGGATACAACGGCGAATCCTTGGGCAATGCAAGATTCAATTGATTCACAACATAGCCCTTGGACGTGGGCTCAATGATCCTGAGTTTTTCAAGCATGCGCAGGGTTGTCTGGAATTCTTGTGGATCGATGCCCAGACTTTGTTGAAGAAGTTTGGGGCGCTCTGCAAAGCGCGAGATCGTGAGACCCATGTGAATGATCTGGGCCCAAGGCATCAAGTAATAAGCGGCTTGATCATTGTCCGCAACCGAGAGTTGCGGCATGGGCAGATGTTCTTTGGTCTCGAGAAATTTTTCTTGGATGGTTTCAATCCTCTGCAACAGCTCACGTCGTCGTTCTTTGAGTCCGGTGCGTTCATATTCCAAAAGTAACAAAAAATATTCGTGTTCATCTGAATCCAGATCCAGCGCCTTAGCTATGGTGTAAGCCTGGTCACTGCTCAGGTTGGCGGAACCGTTGAGGACTTTCGATAGGTACGATTTCGGAACCCGAGCCGTGTCGGCCAACTTGCGAAAATTCATTGAGCTGTCGGAGAGTTTTCGTGCACTGACAAGCCCCTCGATTGCTTTCCGGTAGTCGCGGGTTGAATACACATGAAATGCAGATTTGGAAGGGCTCATAAGCACTCCTGTTTCAAAAAAAGAAACTCCGATTGGCGAGTTGAGTTCTTTTTACTTTACCACCGGATTGGGGTGTGACACAATTTCTTCAGAGCGCGCTTTGCAACAGAATATTTCAACAACAACGCATTGAAAGAATGTGAGGGAAAGTAATGAAGAACATGGTCAGAACCCTTGGTGCCACGCTTTCATTTCTTTTGGCAACGACCTCCGGCGCTGCACTGGCAGGTGGATGGACGATGGGTGGCGGAAAACTCCGCAAGGACGGCGAAAACCCCTGGTGGGTGAAAAACACCAAAGATGTGAATGTGTGCGTGGATATCGATGAAGCTAATTTTGGAATCACTCGCGCCCGTGCTGAACAGCTGGTGACAAACCAGTTGAACTGGTGGAAGAGGCAGTTTGCTTCAACATCTTCAGATCCGGACGTTGGAGTTGGCACGCAGAATTTTCATCTGCGGCCATGCGATGAATCAACAGACCTGCGCATTCAATTTGGAGTGCTGACACCCAAGCAACAAAAAGCTTGGCCTACATTTGGTGCCGACAAACCAAACAGTTATATGGGTATTGCTGTGCGCACGGATTACGATACGGTCAATATGCGCGGTAAGGGCTTTATTTATTTGTCACCACAGTTGGGGCCGCTGAAGCTTGAGGTTGATACGAATCGAGGTCAAGCAGAACGGCCTTGGTCGTACGCAAATGGAGCGGCGGCCGGGATTGTTCTGGCGCATGAATTGGGCCACGTGTTTGGTTACGGCCATGATTCGGGTCTTGGGATCATGGCCCCAGTGCTCATTCATTTTCTCTCGCTGCGCGAAACACTGTCGACGTTGGAAGAAAATACAACATATACCAACATCTTCAAGTTTGAGACGGGGAGTGTTGGACGCTGTTATTCTGCAAACGAGTTTGCAGATGGTCGACGTTTCTTTGGTCTGCCGCAAGGTCCAGTCTGCCTGGCTGCAAGTATGAATCGGTCGGAACTTCAACTATATCTGACACAAAACGACGGAAATAAGTGGAAACTGCATGCCACTGGAACACTGAATACCGGGAATGATTCGGAAATATTAGGAAGTGGTCTGGTCTACCTTCCAAAAGATCAGACAGTTATACCTGTGATGCAGAGTGATATTTTTCGTGGACTTCCAGGACCCCTGCGTGAGTTCGGTAGCGTTGAATTGCGCACCATCGACGGAACCCTCACACGGCAACTTGCAATAGAAGTTGATCCCAGTGCAAATCTAGTCTTGACTGGGTCTCTCGATGGTCGAGTCTTACGTAATATTTTGGAAAGTGCTGGCTCGAATAATGCAGGGCATGAATTCACAAATTCACGCCGTCAATCTCAAGCAAAACAAAAGTCTGATGTGATGAATTTCCTCCGCAATCTCAAGACAGGTCGATAAGCCTGCAAACGTACCCCCCCCTGGCGGAATTCGTCCGTCAGGGTTTTAGTTCCCAATAGAGGGACAGACTTTCTCATAAAAAATCTTTGCGAACACGACAGCGAAAAGCGCTCGTTCTGAAATTTTTGGCTCATCACAGGAATTTGTGGATAGCAGTTTTTTTAGAAACCCGGAGTTGGTGCTCATCGAAACCGCACGTTTGGTCAAAACCGATGAATTTTTGCCGCAAAGCGGAACCCAGTTATGACACGCTCATGGATCGGCTTTTCCAGTCTGTGCCATTTTGGGGCCACTTGGTGGTTTTTTTCATATGCTCTGCGGCGCATAAATTTCCTAATATGCGGACTCCGAGTCGTTATGGTCGTGTGGGAGGTTTTCCCGTCATTTCACATGAAATCGGCAAAACGGATGAGTTGAGACAATCGGGAGTTTCAGTTCGGCTGGAAAAATCTGCCGGTGGCGGCGATGTTTTGGCAGCTGTTGAGAGTCAAAAACGTATGGATTTCATCGCTTTTGTTCTTTTCAGTAGGTCATGATTTATGTCATTTTTATTCATGACAACTGAAAGACGCAGCACCTTGTGTGGCTACTCGATTTTTTAGGAGGAAAAATGAATCTGCGTTTATGGATTTTCGCGCCGGTACTTCTGCTGATGTTTGGAGCTGCCTGCAAGAGAACATTCAATGAAAGCAGCAACGTTCTTCATGCCGGAGAATTGAAGTTCAACAAGACTGGACCATGGCGTTTTGAATACAGTTCACCCTTTGGCCACAAGCTATTTAAGGAGGCCATCGAGTGGATTGATGATCAGCCGAGTCATCGCGCACAACCTGCAAATTGTGCTTTTAATGTCTCCGATGTTTTTGAAAATGCAGGATTCGACGGAAACGTTTACAGAACCTACAGCAGTCCTCTAGTCCTCGGGATGTTTGAGAAGGTGGAAGCCAAAGGTGGAAAGCTGATTCGCTTCAGTACAAAGAATAAATCGGATTTTATTCGAATTGTGAATGAGCAGTTGGGCGGTAAAATTCCATTAGGAACTTTGTTTGGCGGCTGCGAAAACAGAACCTGCGACGGCGATGCTGGATCGGGGCATATAGCAATGGTCGGCGATGTTGATGCAGACGGATATCTGCAGTTGTATCATAACAATTGGTATAGGCCTGACAATGAGGGGGGACAATGGCGGCCGCATATGATCTCCAAGTTTCATTATAATCATGGTCTTCCGCGTCAATGGATGCCAACGCCATGGCTGAAGATTATTCGGAACGATCCGTCGAATCCGGATCTCATTACCGATGTTGTAAGTGCCTACCAACTGCGGATTCATGGAATAGATGATCTTGATCCTTTTACCTATTTCTCATTTATTGGCGTCGTCCGAGAGATGTGGGACGAAATAAAAGCTGGCAAACTTGTGAAGGGAGAGGTTCTCACGGCCACACAGATTGGACTTAAAGTCACGCCCAATGCTGCTTGTACAGCTCAAAATGCCGATGCGCGGATCATCTCTGAGTCTGAAATCAGTGTTCGCCTCTCGTCGGGGAAATCGAGCAAGGCTCGTCCTTTCGAGCCAGTTTGCTTCAGAAAAAAGGAAGGGACTGAGGTTTTTGTTTTCTTCCCTTTGCCTCCCGCTGGGAATGCTTATGTTCCGCAGGATTTTGTAAAAAAGTGCGACGTGGCTCGGTTGAATGCTTGTATCGAGGCAGGTCAGGGAGAAGGTCCATGTGCAAAGAAGGAATGCACCGCTGAATTCTGAAAGAAGCATTGATATCCTTTGGCTTCGCAGCAGTCAGGATGCTTTTTCTAGGACGGCTTCGCTCTCTCCAGGGACGATGATTTCATAGACGGTGACAGGTGCTGAACGGCCCTTGACATGAACGGAATCCAATAGCCGTGTTTCGAACTCGTTAGTTTCTTCAGTCGACATGTTTTTTAAGACTTCTTCACTGACGATAACGCGTGAAGAGTACTGCTTTGTCAGCGATTCAAGACGTGAAGCGAGGTTCACTGCATCCGACATTACGGTGCCTGACAGTCGCTCCGCATAGCCGACAATACCAAGAACCATCGGACCATAATGGATGCCGCAACCAAGCCTCACTTCCTGATTGAGAAGTCCCAGCCATTTGTCATTGAACGCTCGAAGAGCGATTTGTATGTCGACTGCACAGCGTGCGGCGCGAACCGGTGAGTCGGGAAACAGAGCCATGATTGCATCACCAATATATTTGTCGATAAAACCACCGTGATGACGAATGACCGGTCCAATCTGAGTCAAAAAGCTGTTGATGAACTCAAAATTTTGCGCTGGGGTCATACCTTCTGAAATTTGCGTAAAATTTCTGATGTCTGCAAAAAGTACGCTTAACTCGATTTCGACATGGTCCCCCAAATTGAAGTCTGCAAGACTTTCGGAGTTTAAAAGTCTTAAAAAATCTCTGGGGACAAAGCGCAAGGAGGCTTGATGCATTTCCTCCAGACTCGCTGTTGCTTCTTGCGTTTCAAGATGAATGGCTAGCGCGTTTGCAAGCGTTGTTAGAAAATGTTCTTCCTCTTCACTCAGTCTTTCTTGTACAACGTTGTCAAATCTCAATACGCCGCGGTACGTCTGTGTGCCGTGAAGGGGAACGAAGAGTGTTTGACGATTCAATTCAATATATTCTTGGATTTGCTCTGACTCCAAGGCTCTGCCGCTCATGAATTCAAACGGTGATTCAGTTGCTGCCGGAAAGGCTTCTCGGAGAGATTTGACGGCAGTGCTGATGGCCTCGTCGGGTGTCAGCGCTCGTTGCAGGTTTAAGACACCGGTAAACACTGCGGCCAGGCGCTCCTTCATGTGCCTTCCGTAATTTTGTGATGTCCTCGTTTTTACTCCCAGAAAAAATGCAGTCAGGGCGGTTTGGCTGGGAAGAAAAAAAAGATCCTCCCACTTCAGGATTTTTTGCGTCGGATTGATCAGTTCACGAAAATTCGAAGAGCCAAAAATCACCAATGGAAAAAAGACACAGGCAATGCGCGCAAAATAAGTCACTGTGCCAAAATCATCGGTGGTCTTTTGAAAAACGGAATGATCACCTTGGCCCATACGGATTGCCTGACGTTGTTTTGAGTAGAAACCGGCAAGCAGAATCAAGGCGCCTAAAGTACCAGCCAGGGCGTCTCTCCAAAGATGTGAGCTGACAAGGAATGATTGCGCTGATTGGCGAGTGGCGATCGACGATGCGATAAAAGTGGCAGAAAAAAGGATCGACAAAAAGAAGGTTGTCAGACGACTCCAGGCTTCGCCCGTTGCGGAGCAGTAAGCGTAACGCAGCAAATGAGCAAGAATAAAACCCTCAAGAAAGATACAGAGAGCACTGACGGCGGTTTGTGCAAGTGGACGAGTTAAGATGTTGTGCTGCAATAGCAAGATGCAGCCTGCATATAGCACAAGACAGAGTGCATAATCGGATAAGGTATTCAGTGTCTTTTGTCCCTTATAGACAAAATGAAATGCGATCACAAAAATGGGCATCAGCAAGGACACAAGGTTCCAGAGAATGACCGACGATGAGGTCAGCTGATCAAATGACATGACTTCATGAACGTGCTGGTTTTCAACCAGAAGAATCGGCCAGCGGGAGGGGCCTATATCGGTTGTTCCGCCAATCGCAATAAAATACTCGATCTTGTCTTTTGCAGGAATTACATCAAAGCCAGAAAATCGATTTTGCGAAAAGCATATCATCTTTTGCGGCTCGGTTAATGGATCAAAGTCCACAGTTCCTGCACCCGCAAGTTTCACCTCGCATTCCGTAGAACCAAGAGTCACAATCTGTGCCTGAGAGGGCCATTCACTATTAAATTGCACTGTGCGGTCAATGAGCCATTCCCGCTCGCTCGGCGATAGGACACGGCTCAGAACCAGCAAAGTCGGTTTGTCTGGCTGAGTGACCAGACGCTTTCTGAGGCTCATGGACAATGGAACCTTGACCACAGCGGCTGGAACGCTCTGAGTTGCGCTCAGTTCAAGATTGACCTGCTGACAGTGCTCAAGCTCTGCTTTAAACGTCGGGCATTTATAAGCCTTCAAGGTCCACTCATGCAGGGGAATGACTTTGTTCTGCCGAGTGAGGTTCGCAAGGCGAGAGTTTGCATCAAAATAATCTGCAACCCAGTGAAGTGCTCCTCCGATGCCCAGAATTATTGTGAGCCAAACAACACCAATCCAGATACTCCGTCCGCGATCAACTCGCGAGCGCAGAAGATCTGAAAATACAGGTGAAGCGTTTTGACTCATTGCAATCGAATGGCCTCCAAATGACGACCTTTGGAGCGCGCAATCGGTTATGCTCCGCAGAGCTCATCGACAAGAGCCAGACTGCGAGGCCTGCACATCTTGCCGACCGGAGGTTGGAATGACGGCAAGTCCACCCGAAACCGGAGAATCTTGGACTGTGCTGAGAATGAAGACCGGCCATAGTCCGAATGAAGAAACTGTTGTGCCACTGTCTCCTGCTGAAAGAAAATAACGTGAAGACTCATTTGAATAATTGGCAGGTGGGAAAGTGACAGGACCATACTTTTCTTTCTCCGCAGATGATAACCACTGTGGGACTTGTGTTGTGAAGTTGAGATGAGCTTTGACCAACGGAAGATCAAGCGTGAGTTTAGTGTAAATATTCTGCTGCTCAGCTGGATTGTCCGATCGCTCAAAGTTTGTTTGCAGATTTGAACAAATTCCAGTTCTCGAAGCACCGGCAGATAAGCAAGAACTGATCTGTAGGTGGGGAGCTCCAAGAATACGGGCGGCGACTTCCGGTGCCGACATTTTCTTTGTTGTTTCATTCATCCCCATAAACAAGGCAGGAAGAGGAATATTGACCGGCTGCCCTAGTTCAATCATATCGCTGTTACTCAATGCTGTCTTGCCATTCAATGATAAATTGTCAGACGTTACAAAGGAGACTTCAAGAAACTTAACACCATGAAGGAGACCCGAATACTCCTGATAGCCATTGTAAAGACGCTGCATTCCCGACGAAACGCATTTCAGATAAAGAAACCGAGCAGCAAAATTCCAATATGGATTTCGACCATTTTCTGGCTTCGATTCACCCAGAATTCGCAGTGCATCCTCAGACAAGTTTTCAAACAATGGAGTTGTGGTGTCAGGGGTGATGGACTTTAGGTCCCTGGGCTGAATTTTGCAGAGTATCTGTTTGTCGGCATCAACATTGGATACAGATATTCTGTCGTTAATCTTGCTAATATCAGTTTTTTCGCCGTCGACGAGCGCAAGATGCCGTCCTGCCATCGAGTCCAAAATCCTTTCCAATTGACGCGCGCTTGAACAAGATGGATCTCTTGCGTTTTCGCAAGATAAAAAGATAAAATCTCGCAAACTGGCGATAGGCATTGTTAACGCGAGTAGGCTCGAGTCACGCATGCGGCGTAGAACATGAATCGGTGCCGTGGAAGCAAGACGGAGGCTGGATTTGATGTGCTCGTGTATTTCCTGAGCCTTTGCATCGGCAGCTGCAATTTCTTCTTGAGAATCCTGACGTGGAGGGAGTGGGCATTTGCCAATCTCTTCGTCTGGTTTTGTTGTGCATTGCATTGTTGCACCATCAAAAACAAATCCGGAAAAACGACATTTCTCCTCAGCAAGAACGCTGTTCACATAAGCTGTGACGAATGGTTCTGCAGCATCACTGTCAATGGATAGATTCTTGAAGATCTTTTTAAATTGCTGAAGATTCGCCCTACCCAATTCGTTTGTGGCAATCCAATGCGGCGAATATGTTTTTTCAATTTTTTGAGCAAATACGTCGGTGATGGAAAATCCGGGATATTTTTTTGAATAGCTGCACGTTGAAAGTCCCTCGGGGGTGGGTAAAGGTTTGGTTGTTGGAGTTATTTCAGCAATAAATGGTGTCGAAGAGTCTGCGGCTCCGGCTAGACTTGATTTAAATTGATTGACCTTTTGTGTTTGAAATTGCTCAATTTGATTGAGCATGGATTTTTGCATGTCGTTGAGCGTTCCGACGAATTGCACGGGGACAGCAATCATGTCAGTTTGCGAGAAGCAAAGCTTATGTCGACCGGAGGTGACAAAACCAGTCTTGACGATTTCCTCTAAGGGTTTTCGATTTCTGAGATTATTGATGTAACTCCCCAGCGAAAGTACGTTGGTCACTCGATCAGTGGAGCCGCCGGAGCGGACAAGGTCTTTGTGCATCTTTTCGTTGCTCTGACAAACGTCCATAATCATTTCGTCGAGAAGCACAGAACTTTTGCTAAACTCTCTACCGACGGTTTTTTGCAGTTCCATTGACCGAAGCTTGTCGATCTCAGCGAAGAAGTTTTCGTACACTTCCGTGGCTTTTTGTGTGTAATTAAAACTCACGGGAGTCCGATCTGGTAAAAACGCAACGACGGTTTGCGGTGATGTGAGCATTGAACGGTAAAGCTGGTAACGGGTCGTGGCATCCTGCAGTAAACTGCGGTTTGGTTCAGCCCCTAAAGCTGCATTTTGTTCCACTTGGTGTTTGATCCGCGGATCCCAGACCCGATAAAAACAATGGGCGGACGTATGAAGTTCAAAGTTTTTGTCTCCAGATTCCAGTTGGAGTTGAAGTTGTGAAAAATTGATGGGTGCGCTTGCATCGATCAATTCCCCATTGGGCTGCTTGTGCTTGGCAAGAAGTTTGTTGACCAATCGCGCGTTGCATCGTGATTCAATCGCAATTTTATCGGACGTTGCCTTGAAAATGAGAAGCACTGCCGAAGGATCATAAGTCTCGGCGACTGATTGCGAATTCACGGATTTGTCGACAACTGCCTTTGTCCGACTACAATTGGATAAGGTGCGCGTCGAACGAGATGCGCCACATGCCGCAACAGCAAATAAGGAAGCAACACAAATGCTGCGTTGAAGCCACACGGATTTATCCTCCAAAAAGTCGATCAACAGCTCTAATTTGCTATCGGCGGCCTCTCGAAGAAACTTTATGGGAGTTACCAAGGATATTTATTGGTGTAGTCAAAGGTGCTTATTTTATCTACAATTCATGGGGTTTATGCTTTCGTTTGCATTGAATTTTCTTGTTCTCCCGAAGGCCTTTTAATGAAAGCCAAGATTCTTCTCGTGGCTTGCACAAGGTCGTCTTGAGCTGTTGGTCCTGGGCTTATCAGAAGATCATTTGTTTCGGGTATTTCCAGAATTTTGATCACGAGCTTTCTCGGATTCGTATGGCATTGGAGAGCTGACGCAGTCGCCGTATAGCATTCGCGTCCTTCGAAGCGGATAGGGAGGATGAGCTCCATGCGTTGCAACCGGTCCTGATGCTGTTCGAGCTCATCCGATGACAAGTTGAGAAGAATTGCGAGGTCCTCTTGCCCGAGGGGACGTTTTTGTTGATTGAATGAAGCAATATAGTGTTCGAGGGTCCTGATGCAATTAAGGATCGTCTCGTGCGGGGCATGCCAGGGCTTATGCTGTGTGGATGACTTCAAAGTATCCAAATATCTGTCGATGGATGCGCAAAGACATGCGCCAAACAGGATGGCTAACCAAACCAGTCTCACCCAAATAAGAAAGACGAGCACTAACAGAGGAAGGCTGCCATAAAGCCGAAGATTCGTCGTGTTTGAAAAGACAAAGGTTGCATAGTGCACGTTGATGCTTGCGAGGAGTTGAAAGACGATGTGAGTTAAGGCGGCTCCCCAGAAGGCTGCAATGAGCCGCGGTTTGCGTTCGGGAAGGACCATAAAAAGACTGCCAAAGCCGATGACCTGAACGAGATGTCCGACAAGTTGTCTGACAAGATCAACGATCCCAAAATGACTCAGGACTCCTGCCGAGGACTTGAATGCGGAAAATAGCTCGGAAGATTTAGCGCTGCTGAGGACAATGATTAGAGGGGTTGCTGAAAGCATAATCCAGTAGCTGCCGATTCTTTTTACAAGGGACCGACGATCGCGAGCCTCAAAAATTCTATTGAAGCTCTGCTCGATATTCATCATCAGCGCAATGACAGTTGCCAAAAGGGTCACGAAAGACACAACACCTAGTGTTCCGGTTGAGAGATTAGTCACAAAGCTGTCAATAAACGCTGTCAGTTGGCTTGCGACAGTGTCAGGAAAATTGCTGTCCAGCAATGGCTTAAGGGTGTTTTCGAGAAAATAGTTCAGTCCACCGAAAAGCTTAAAGAATGTAAAAGCAATTGCGAGAAGAGGGACAAGTGAGAGTATAAAAGTGAAAGAAAGTGCTCGCGAATCAGTTGCAATGTCAAATCTCTTCGCTCTTTCGCTGGCCTCACTTAAAATTCTCCAAAGCAACCATCGCCAATTGAGTTTCGTCTGCTCCGCAAGACGTCTGTTGAGTATCCTTTGCCAATGTTTTGGGTGGGTCAGCTTCATCTTTGGGGAGCCCTATCTGATTTTGAGCAGTTGCTCGATCTTGTTCTCACTTTGAGTCTATCAGCCCAGCAGAATTTCATCGGGGAAAAAATGTCTCACCTGTCGGACTCGCATGGTCTGAGCCGCTTCATAGAGGAAGGCCCGAGTCTTTCCCGCTCATATGGCATTGTGATTTTATCTTTGCGACCTCCCCATGACACAGCGGGAGACTTTCGCTAAGCTGCAGGCTCGGTTGTACTGCCCTGGAGTCAAAGTGAAACCAATAACTATTCGCGGATTTTGGAAGTATGTGTCGATTGCTTTAGGAAGCATTCTGCTGATCGTTCTTTTAGGCACCCTGCTGCTGCGCTCGCCTTTTATTACAGATCGATTGTTACCGCCCGTTCAGGCAAAGCTTGAGCAGGAATTGAATTTGAAGCTCAAGATCAAGAACCTGTCGATTGACCCATTTGCACGTGTTGCCCTTAAGGATGTCAGTGCTGATTGGAACAATCCAAAGTTGGGGCAGGTAAAAATTTCACTGGATCGTCTTTTGGTCAGATTTTCGTTTTGGGAATTGTTAAATCGACAGCTTAAAATTGCGGAAATTGAGCTCGATTCTCCTTCAATTGTTGCGAATTTAAAATTGCCTTCGGCGACAAAAAAAAGCGATGCTTCGAATCCTTTGTCTTTAATCAGGCAACTGATTGAGAATCCGCCGGCGAGCTTAAACCTCAATTCATTCGTCATTCGGAATCTGAGTGCCGATGCAACGCTTCAGCAAGGTCAAACGAAAGTGCATCTTCAGTTACAAAATTTTGGCTTCTCGACTGAGGTCCGACTTGAAAATCGGATCCTCGGTGCTTCTTTGAAGTTGACTCTGGGTTCAGCAGAAAAATCTTCAAACATCCCTCTGCGCATCGACATTCAGGATCTTTCACCTGAGTTGCCGTCTTTTTCAGCGGTGCTCGTCCCCGACGTTGTTTTGGCTTCGGGGATGGAATTGTCATTTAAAGAAAGTGCAAAGCCTCATCTTGAATTGCACGAATCATCTATCACTTTTCGAGGGCGTGAGATCCGCATTAATGCTCAAATGTCAAAGTCTGGGAAAACTCAGCTCCAGCTTGCTAAATTCACTGCGCATCAGTCCACTCATCGTCCCATTCGTATTGGACTGTCTGATATTTATCAATTGGAATCACTGCCGCCAGATGAATTTCAGAAAAAATTGACTGAGCGCCTTATTCCAATTGTGAATCAACTCTCACTTTCGGGAGAGGGACTTTTGGAAGCCGCTGAGGTTTCGGCACACGTCCAGCTTCCTGCAGCCAGTATGGATGTGCATTCGAGCTTTTCCTTCGATGTGCCTTTCAAATTTTCTCTCGAACCGCAAGACTTCAGACTACAATCCGGCAATCGTCCAATACGCTTCCAGTTACAGACCCTCACGCTCAAAGGGTCAGCATTTAGGGGCTTGCTCCGCACTGTGGATCCCGATGCGTTGTCTGGATTATTGGCTCTTTTACCGTTTGATTTGCAAATGTCCCCGCCGTCACTTCAATCGCTTGCAAGGCCATTGTCATCGGCACGCATCAGTCGTTTTAAAATGTCCCCTCAGCTCAGCTGGGCGCGGCCTGTTGAACCTTTTCTGTCTGCTGATATCGAGTTTAAGCACACACCAGAAGGTGGAATGGATTTGAAAGTCGACAATGAGTTGTTCGTGAAGCAGCAATTGTTAAAACTCGTCCCGCAACTGAAACCTGTCGAGCAATCGTTGGGACTCTTGCGCGCCAGTACCGGATTGAAGCTCAATTTTGCGACCCCATGGAAGGATTTGCAGGATGTTGTCGATTCATCTCTGTCGACGGTGCGTGCGGTTTCATTGGACTATGACACACAGCTCGATCAGTTGACACGGCCTCCCCAGAAGAATGCGCAGGCGATTCATTTTCCGGGTGGATTGCGAATTCAGGGGGACGTTCAGCTTGCAGATCCTGCAGCCTTAAAAGATGTGATGGTAAAGACTCATGTTGATTGGGCAGGAACTCCGCTTCTCAAAAATCAGCTGCGGATAGTCAATCAATCCAGGTTGCTAAAGTTAATTGGAAGCACCGACATCTTTGCGCTTCTACGGTTGCGAAACTTGACACCTCTTGCCGATCAGCTGGGGCTGGTGGGTGGTCACACTGTTCAGACTCAATGGGAGGTTGGCTTAGAACACGGCGCCAACTCGATTTTGAGCGCTAAAATTCCTGCTCCGGAAAAGTTGAAGGTAGCAGCAAAAATTGCTGCAAAAGTTTCGGTGTCTGAAAAGCCGGTGATACCGATTTTTGAAAAGAAAATGTTGCAATTGAAGGGCCCGATCAAGGCATCTGTCAGAGCGAGTGTGTCGCGTGGACACGTTGATGCGAGTCTCCAGTATGATGTTCCAGGTGTGGGATTGCCCAAACTTGTCAGCGTCGACACACTCAACGGTCTGTTATCTGTCAAAACTCGGATGGATGGTAAAACTGGCATTGAGCTCGGCCTCAGCGCAGAGGTGGCTGGAGTGAATCCGGATCCGTCTTTGGGTGTTCCTGCGGATACAATTCCGTATTTAAAGAACATCGCAACAAAACTGCAAATTCAGACAGATGCGAAATCACGCGTAGACATTCGCCAAGGTCGCCTTGAAACAGGCAAAGGTCGATTGAAGGTCCAATTTGCGGGGGGAAGTGATCTTAAAGGGACAAACAGTCGGTTTGAAGGGCAACTGGCAGTCCGTCCTCCACAAACCTTCCGTTACGGCATCCGCGCGCAGGATAAAGTCTCCTTGGACGGTTTAATGCAGGTTGGATGGGAGGTCACTCAAAAGGAACTTAAGGCATTGCGATTGCGTGGCCGGGCCGGACTTGAGAATTTTTCTGTTCAACATGCACTTGGCGGATTTAAAAATGCGAACGGTCAAATTCCATTCCAACAGGATTTGGAATTACTGAATGGAAAGAGTTTGCGATGGACTTATGTCATTCAAAACACACCATTCAAAAGGGTAGACACGTCAAAATTTGTTCCTCTGACGAGTGAGGACTCAATGGTAAGCATTGAGCAATTGAATGCGTTGAATAGGAAGTTTGGCCCACTGCGCGGTCGTTTCTCGCTGAATCAAAACATGTTGACCATTGATCGATTGGATGCCGATTTGTTTGAAGGCATGCTGACAGGACAGGGATTCATTGACGTTCAGCCATCTCGTCTTTTGGCAGGACTTCAAGGTCGAGTCACACAATTGAACACAGCTCTTTTGTCAGCCCATCCTGAAGAGTCAATACCAGCCCCATTGAGTGCAAGGTTGGCATTGGACGTGAATCTCTCAAAATCACTCGTTGAGGGTAGAGTGGATGTGACAGAGATCGGTAAAAACCAGCTCTTGTCGATGGTGGATCTTCTTGATCCCAGTGGGGCGGATCCACTTTTAAATAAGGCGCGCATGGCCTTGTCCGTCGGATATCCGACTTTTGTTGGCATGCAAATGCAACAAGGTTTTCTGGATTTGGATGTTGCATTGGGTGGGGTTGTGACGCAGCAGATTAAAATCCCTCACCTGCCTCTGACTCCCATCATCAACGCAAAAACTCAGGATTTAGTCAAAACCCTAAGGGAGGTACCTATTCAATGATGAAGTCTTTAATGAGTGTGAAGAGTGTGAGCATGCTTGTCGCTGCGACGAGCCTACATGTGGCATGTGTTCCAACTCTGGTTGTTATTGATCGAACGACCTTAATTGAAGAAGAAAGCGCAGGTGATTGGCCTGATTTGGACAACGCAGCTCAGCAAAAGTCAGTTGATTTTCGTCCGGTCGTTCTTCCTCCGGGAGCTGTCGAAAAACGCCGTGAACGTGCTTATCAAGTTATGGATGGAGACTATTCTTTGAAACCGCAAAAGGAACCACAGCAGAATCAGAAGCGCTGAGGAGAGTGAATCCATGATACCTAAAAATCCCATGCCGAATGCCGTTGATTGTGAAGTTGTGTCTCAAGGATATCGTTCTCTCCAGCATCGTTTTGCCGTGGTTGCTCTCGCAGGAACTCTCTTCTTTTCATTGAATGTTTTTGCTGCAGCCAAAGATACGTCGTCCGCCTCGGCATCTCCGTCTTCGTCAACCAAGTCGACTCAGGGTGTTAAGATGCCACGCCTGTTTTCTCTTGAAAAGTTGACGGTTGGTCCTGATAATCATTTTCAAGTGGCCATTTCCGGAGATGAAGATCAAATCTTTTTCACGCGCAGTTCAAATTTGGCAACGCGTCTCTTTTGGCGTGGATTAAAAGGCGGTGAATCACTCGGACAAGTTCAGCCTTTTGTGAAGGCTGAATATGATACTAAGGATCCTTCTCTGAATGGAGACGGATCTAAAATCGCCTTTGTATCCTTTGAAAAAAGGGCTCGCGGTGACGTTTGTGTGCAGGATGTGTCATCAAATTCTCAGAATCAAAGGGTTTGTGCAGAAGAAAAATTGGCATCTGAACAACCGTTTTGGATTAATTCTCAAACGGTGGCTTATATCAGAAGGCCGATCGATCAAAGTCGTGCGCAACTCGTGAGCTGGGATATTTCCAGCAACACGAAAAAGGTTCTTTTTGAAGATCAGATTTTTTCAGCTAATGCAGATAGTCGGGGACGATGGATTGTCTATTCGTCTATGTCCCGTAAATCCGCAAACGGATTGACGGATATTGAACGTGGCCTGAAGGTTTTCCGCCTGTCTGATGCGCAATCGTGGTCTCTTCGGATTGCGATTCCGGGAGTTTCCAGTTTTCCCCATTTTGATGAACGTGGTGAGTCTGTTTATTTTTCACAGTTCTCCAATGATACAAATGCGGATTCCCGAATAGACGGAAACGACAATGGTGTGTTGTTTCGTATTCCTGTGGGCTTCATTGAGGATTCAAAGACCGTTATCCTTCCTGAACAACTTACGACGGCGGAGCAAAATTGTAATTACCCGGCCCCAGGACGAATTTTTTTGTACGTCACCTGTGCATTTGAGGGTTCACTGGATGTTTATAGGTTGCCGTTGACAGGCTTGGTGCCGTTGATGTGGAGCGAACAAAATTTGCTCGACGCTTATCGGACGAGTCGCAGTGTTTCTGAACGCACTCTGATTATTAACACCCTCCGATATCGTTTTGATTCTTACCGGCGCGGCGATGCCTTGGAAAAGATTTTGAGCCAGCATATTTTAACAGGAGAATATCAGGCAGCCCAGTTTTATCTTGATTTGGTTCAGGCAGAGGCGCCCACTGACCATCGCTCCGGGTATAGTTTGTTAGGGCATTTGCTCGAAACCCTGCAATATCGTGCCAGCGAAAAGCTTGATCAAATTTCGCCCGAATTCATTTCGCTGCTTCGCAACAAAAGAAAGATTTTTGAGGGCGAAAAAGGTCCCTACAGGTCTTTTGCCAATCTTGCCCTTGTCTACGTTGATTTGTCGCTGCGCAACACGCAAGCGGCACGAGAGAGATTCAATTCCATAAAGGTCTCTCAGCAGCGTTCGCCCCTGGAGCAGCATTTGTATTTTTCTATGGGTAGTCAGTTGCTGGAACAAAAGCTCATAAGCCTTGAGGCCTGGTTTGAGATTGCTGCAGAGATTGCTCAAAGCGCAATTTTAACTGACGAAGCGCGAGCATATGTTTCGGCGTTGATGATCTCAAAGATATCAGAGTCAAATAGGACACCGGCTCAACGATTGAGTCGCCTGCAAGCTCTTCGACCGAAGATTAAAGCTGGATCTCAATTGGACACAATCGTCAGCTCTCAAGAATTTATCTTGAAGGTTGCCTCTGCAACATCTGATTCTGAGGAAGATAAATCCTTTCAGGAATTCAACAAGATATTTGCAAAAACATCTAGCCAGTATTATCTGAATCGTGCTTTGTCAGTGACCGCTGTTTTGACTTTGGCTGAATTTAACAAAACCCGAGTCATGGGCTTTGTGGCAGCGAATTGGCTGGCGGCTGCGAAGATCAATGACACCGAATATATGTATGCAAGAGAGCAATACATTACGGTGGTGCTCGATAAGGCCTATGGGTTGTGGTCAAAGGCAGATTCAAAGTCTGCATCCCAAGTTTTTTATTCATCTGTTCGACTGACCGATGATCAAGAGACACACTTGGGATTTGTCACGACTCTCATGCAGGACAATAACCGAAAGCTAATCGATGAGCGCTACGCTAGCTTGAAGAGTAGCAATTTTACTGCAGCGAATCTCGATTTCGCAAAGGCTGTTGTCATGCTTTTTGATGATATTTCAAAGGGTGAAACCAAAGACACAGATTCACTTGAGGATGCCGAAGAGATTTTGACGACGCTCAAAGATGACGGCTCTCGACCGGCGGGCAAGCATCTCTTGCTGGGATATATTGCTCACCAGAAGATGCTCCGCACAAAGAAAGGATTTCAGTTTGATGAAGAGCTGAGCCAGACCGCCCATCATCAATACATGATCGCCCTTGACCTTGCGCGCCAGAGTCCTCGATTGACGGCACGCATTTTGCAGAATCTCGGAATGCTGCATGCACAGACGGAACACTTTGGACTAGCATCGGGTTATTTTTCGGCCCGCGAAAAATTTGGATTCGAGAATGATCAGTCTAGACTGACGTTCCTTTGGAATTTTACAAAGGCGCTGTATAGGAATGGTGAATTTGCCCGCGCCGCCGAGTTTTCGACCGAAGGGTTGGCACTCGCGAAAAAAGTCGGAGGGGGCGGAGAGGTATTGATAGGTTGGTTGGAACGAACAGCTTTCTATTTATCACAAGCTGAGCGATTTAAGGATGCATCTGCGCACTACACGGAGCTGTTGAGAGGCATTGAAAGCAGGTCAGACGAAAATGTCATCAAAGCTCTGTTGATGCATGGCTGGACCTTGATGAAGTCTGGCGAAATTAAACGTGCTGCAACCGCATTCGACAAGCTCCTTGTGCTGGCCGAAAAAGGCCAAGTTCGAAAGGCATCGGGTGAACCTGGGGATGTCATCGAGTTTCGTCCAGAGCGATACAGTGCACTTGCCTTGGGCCTGCTGACCCGCATGAATTCAACTCCGGCAGGGCGAATACCCCTGCGTGCACAGCGTTTGAAAATCATGGAAAGTTGGGGAGACACAGTTAAGTCATATGCTCTGAGCAAAGACAACTGGCTTCGTCTTGTCCTTAAGGATTGTGTGTCTCAGGCGACTGATCATTTGTTGGCTAATGAGACGGAAAAGTCGAACCTTCAATTGAACGCTTGTCTTAAGCGTGCCTCAGATGCGGCTGTTGATTCGGGTGAAGCCTCCAATGAGGGGCAGCTCGAAACATTGAGGGTCAGCTGGATGTTGGCATCACGTTTCGCTGAAAAGAAGGTGAAGCTGCCCGAGGCTTCTTTACAAATGTATCTATCTTTGAGTCGCAAGGCATTGTCTGAGCTGGACGTTGTCGCAGGTGCCAGTCGTCCGATCGCATTTCGATGGTTGAGGTTGAGGGCAGAACAATTGGCAGCGCGTCACGTTTTATTGCCAATGGCTCAACGAGATTTTATTTCAAGGGCAGAAGCACTCAGCGAAATTGAAAAGATGGCAAAATCGGATCGTCTTGAATTGCTGACTGCTGATGAGCGTCGGTCATTGTCAGAGCATTTGGAACGAATTAAAGTCATTATCAATCAAATTGGACAGGGGTGATCATATGGTGGGACAGTTGGTTCATAAGTGTTCTGTGTTGTTACGCAACAGAATCGGTTGTGTTTCTTTGTTAGTGGTGGCCGCCTCTTGTGGAAAAAAAGAGGAAAGTGTCGATTTGTCAAAGTTCAGCGGACTTTACTCGTCATACCTTAAAAGCTGCAGCGAGTGCCATGAGCCGAATAACATTGTTTACAAGGATCAAGTAAAGAATCTTGACTTATCAACTGAGGATGCAGCTTACGCATCACTGACCTCAATCGCAGACATCCCACGATTGTCCGGTCTTGGCTGCACGTCTGTCCGTTATGTTCAGGCAGGAGCTGCATCTAAGTCCATTCTTTATGCCATTCTCGATTCATCAACGGCAGATTCATTTGATTCCGGAGCGTGTAAGCCATTAAAACACACTCAAGCAGACGGCGGCGTCGCTAATTCTCCCTCTGCGGAGCAAAAGCAGGCCATTGCCGAGTGGATTAACAAAGGTGCAGCGCGTCGTTAATTCTTCGCGTCTACAATTCAAAAGGAATTGGCAGTCTTTAGGGTGATACGGTCGGCGTGGGAAATGGAATTGAATTGGTGATTTCTGTTTCAGCCCCTGAACCGACAAGCCCCGGTAGAGCGGCAGGGCCGATGATGCGTGCCTTAAATTTGTATGAATCTTTTTTGAGAGCAAGCTCCTCGATATCCTCAACAAAGAATTTAGGGAAGGCCGCATCAAGACTTCCTTCAGCCTCGGGATCGCCGCGTCCGAGTGGTTTTGTAAAACTTTTAACGAAGGAAAGATCTGAGGAATCAAGCATAATCAGTTCGACAACAAAGCCCTTGGGGGGTTGCTTTGTTTTGAACCATTGGGTGACACGTAGGTCGCCTCCAAGCTGAGTTTTTGTGAGTGTCATGGGTGTTTGCGTGGTTGGGTCGTCCTTAAATGAAACTTGGAACGGAAACTCTGGTCCTAGTGTTGTAAAATATGACTTTTTGCTTCCGTCTTTGAGTGTCACATTCGCAAGAATCAATTGTCGAGGATAAAAAGGTTTTTGGCTGGTATCTAACTCGAAGCGTGCATTCCAAAGGCCATCGTTTGCGATTGTGTCCATCCCCGAAGTGGCGTTACTTCCATTGTCTGTCATTTCAGCTTCAATATTCGCACTCACAAGAGAGATTTTATCTGCAAAGTTGGGCGGAACTTTCAGCTGACACCAAAATTCTATCTTGCTTTGCGGCTTTTTTAGATGGTCGCACTTGAAGTAGCCGAACTTTGGAATTCCGTAGGCATAATTATGCTGCCACGGAATCTTAGAATCTTCGATTGAATTTTGCGAATAGGTTTTGTCATCGACATTGTTTTTGTAATCATCGTCATCCACATTTTCATCGAGCATGTTAGGAATCCCGTCACCATCAATGTCCGGATTTTGCACGAAGTTTGCGGAATAATCGCCCTTATAGGGACTTTGCACAACTCCTAAGCTTGTTTGAAATTCCAAATCGGATTGTGCGCTGCTTTCAATTTTGTCGTCTTTTAAAATGAGTGTACCTAATTGTCCTGCTGTGCTGGCGAATTTGAAGATATAATAAGTGTTATCGCCGGTTGCTGCCTTCTTCTGAATAGATCCTCTGACTTGGTAGTCAGGACCAATCAGGAATCCATAATAGCGACCGAGCGAAGGTACTTTTTCAATTCTAAAATGACCTCCTTCAATTTTTGATATCATCACTTCATTCGACGAAGAATCGTAAAGCGCAAAAATGGCGTTTTCAAATGCATTTGCTTGAGGAGTTGCTTTTGATCCCCATTCGGCGAAACCACCCTCAACTGTCAACAGATTTTCTGTTTCCTCCAAGGATTGAATAGGCTGCCGTGAGCAGGATGAGCTGAGAGATAGAGCGCACGCGCCGGCAGCGCTCAAAAGAGTGAGCCAACGGCACCATGGTGATCTCATAGATCACCTCTTCCCAAATCAAGCCCCGCTCCCAGTTGTATTTGAATGCCTTGGATCCTGAGTGGTTGATTATGTCCCTTAAACTGTATTTGAGAGACCTGTCCAGAAATCCTAAGGATCAGTCCAACGGGTCCCAGGTAAAGTCCGCCAATTCCACCGCTGAATCCGAACCGCCAACCTGATTTTTGTTCCAGCCTCGAGAGGTCCTGAAGCTCTTGTGATGCCGTTTCCAAAGTTGGAAGATTCGCAATGCCGGCTATTAAATAATCAGCATTCAGACCAGCATCGATATCCAAAAAAGAAGTAGAGTGTCTGACGAGAAAAACTTCACTGCCTAGTCCCCATGATCGCCAATCGGGGGCTTTTGATTTTTTTGCGAGGGTTGACAGCCAACCATTTGAATTCAGAGTTTGAGTGTTGAGAAGTGACAGACCCATTCGAAGCGTTTGCTTTGGACTGACTTGTAATTCGTAGGCATGGCTAAAGCGATAGTCCGAAAAAAATCCTGTTGTACTTCTTTGCACGGCACGGGGCGGGTCTATTTTGGAATCCCAGGCCGGCGTATCAACATCTGCTGAAGTGACACCATAGATGAATTGGAATAACCAATTGTGAGATTTTCTTGCGTAAGTGTTGGACCCGGGACTCAAGGCGGCGCCAGGCATCAGGGTGGAGCTGGCAGCCGTGGATGGCGGCTCTATTTGAACGTCGGAGTAGGCAGAAGGGGCAACTAGCAAAGTGGCAAACAAGATGGAGAGGGTTGCTTTTGCAAAAATACGTTTGACAGTGCCGCATGAACGCGTGCATCCGCTTGAGTCAACGTTTTTATAGTTGTCGCGTTTCATCCGTCGAACACTCTCCCGGGGCTCTTTCCACCACTCGGTCTCGTATCGGCTCTAATTTTTGTGTGAATCGCGAGGTGTCAAAAAATGACCTGGGTAAGTTTTGTTATAATTGCGCGACCGGGCGGGCGGGGACTCGACTTGTTCTTCAATCATTACTGACGGATCCGATCAATCCGACCGTGGGCAGAACAACCGAACAACGGATTCGTTTCAACCGGACCTGTTCGAAAGTAGCTGGAAAGACTTGTTTGCGTGACTCGGTTCGAAATGGTTTGCCGTCGATCCCATTGCCTTTGACCTCGGGAAGGATCACATCGTCTGCCCCGGTAGGAAATCCTTCAAACTCCCAACGGTGAATCACCTCGCTGTGAAATCCCGACGGGGCGGCAATTTTTGTCTCGCAGGTCATGCTTTGATCTTCGGGCTGAGCAGTCAGACGTCCTTCGCTGACGAAAATACCGAGAGGAGGAAGGGGTGATAAAGTAACAATGATTCCAAGAAACAACACAGCCATGGTCCATGAATCACGAAGAAATAATTTTTGAATATTGCGTGTCTTTTGCCGGTGTGCGGTTTGTTTTGCATCCTTCTGCAACAGGCTGAGAATAATCATGACATGAGCCAGCAAACAATTGAGCACTAAAATCCAGACTCCCCAATGCAAAAGAGTCGGTTTGAAGGCAATCGTGATAAGTGCGGACAAGAGAATCAGACAGATGAGGAGGATCCAGCGACGGTACCAGTCATTCTCCCAGAGCTTGTTAAAATACGGGTCCCAGAGTGTTGAAAGTGCGGTCACAAGGGTCACGGCCAGCCACGCATGACTCTCTGCCTTCCAAAGCAGAGGCAGCGAAAAGAATAAAATATACTGAGCAGAACTCTGCTGTGAAATAAGATGAAGCCAGTCAAAAAATTTAAACCGACCGCGGGGCAGAGCTATGCTGGCAAGAACCGCCAAAGCGAATAAACCCGAGAAAAATAAAAATTTATAAATGCCAGTCGAGTTGTGGGTAATCAAAAAGGCAGAGCTAATCCCCCATAAAAGGGAGATCCAAGGGAGAAAGAGCTCTGCTCTCATCTTAAAACGCACGATGGGCCTCTTAGAGTTCTATGCCAGCCGTTGCGGACAGAGTCCATTCCTGAAATTGATCTTCAAAGCTCTTGAGCGCATCTGCAAGGTCGGCCGTCTGAGGTGATTTTATCAGTTTTGCTGTGAGTGAAGAAGGCACTCCGCCTGTCAGTTCTCCAAGTCCACCTGAGCGCTGTAGGGCAATGACGAGCGTTGATTTGATGTTCAGCTTTTCAGTCCATGAGGCCCTTGCCAGCCAGCTTTTATCTGACATATTCCAAAGGCCGGAAACAAGCCATGTTGTATCATTCAGCGCTCCGGGCTGTGCGAGCAAGACACTAGCGCCCAGATATTTTTTTGCTAAATAGAGTCTTTGCGCCTGCCCCCGTGCGAATGAAATTGCTTCAGATGCGGCATCTGGACTGCCGAAATCATTCCAAAAATATTCGAGGCTGATATTGGCGCTATCACTGTCCGAATATTTCAAATCGTAGCGGACTCCGGTCACAATCTGCGCGATTGTTTCTTTCGAGCGGGAATAGCTTTCACTTTGAAAAGTGTCCTCGTCACTCTGAGTCAATCTATAAAAAGATCTTTTGCTTCCGTGCGTGAGAGCAGACTCAACAATGACATCGACAGGTCCCAACGCTGTGTTGAGATCAATGCCCCATTGACGAGGCTGGTTATGCCCTCCTGCGAATGTGGTCGACAGCTCCCCGCTCACGGCATCGAACCCATAATTGAATTCGGCACGTGCAGCGAATTTCGGGTCTTGTAGACGAGAACTGTTCTCAAGACTCGTCAGGAGATAGAGATTGTGACCTGATTTTTCGAACGGAATATGAACCTTAAGAAGATTCGCACCGGGACGAACATCAAACGTTGCAAATGGGTCTTTATTTTCAACGGCCAGAAAATCAGTCGGATTCCAAAAAGTCGCTGAACCCCACTTTAATTTTTGTCTCCCGAGTGTCGTAAAAAAAGGACCCCGTCCACCCCACTTAATCCACGTCTCATAAACGGACACTAAGGGCTGATTGGATACTCTGCCGCTGAGTGTTGGAGAATTTTGTGGGTTCGCGGAGTTGGTATTACTCTGTGGTGAAGAACCACTTTGCTTAATGGCTCCCTTAATATAACCGCGCAATTCGTCGCTGGGGCGCGCATCCAAATAAAGTTCTGCGGATGTCGTTGTGCTTAGTGCTGAATGACCAAGCTTTTGGCCACTCATCTTATTGAGTGTCGACTGCAGTTCCAAACGACCGCCGAGTGTCAGGCTTTCGGGAGTCACCGCTTTGGAGAGAGACGATTGCGATTCCGCGGGTGATGAAAGAGGCATGCTCTGCGATTCTCCACCGAAGAGGTTATCTTCGATAGAATTCTGCTGAGCCCAAACGGACGGAGTGATGAGCAAGACCCCCGACAGCAGAACCGGCAATGTGAGGTGGAGATTGCGATAGTCCCAACACCAGTTCTTCTTTTGATAAGAAAAAAAAGTATGATCAGATTTTTTCATCGGCTTTGTGTCTCCAGCCATGCTTTAGTAAAGATGTTTGCAGGCAGGGAATCCAAATTAACATCACGCAAGATGACAGTTGTGCCATTGCCTTTTTCAACCTCATCAATAATTCGAATTTCACGGGGCACATAGACATCTGCGCCTTTAGATTTGCTGAATTTTTTGTCCCATCCGGGGTAGTAGATGGTGCGTAGCAATTTGTCGGAGAGTGAACGCTCTTGGCGTTTGAGGATATTGCGGGAGGCCTTGTCGATCCAAAGATGAAGAATCGGACTTGCAACATCAGCATCGGGCTTGGCTTTTAGCGCAATGTGATGGACTTCATATTTTCCAAGCTTTTCATCGGCAATATATTGAGCGGTGTACTCTTCCGACAGACGAGATTCATCGAAGTCAGAGCGGCGAGAATTGGTTCCGCCTATCCCTGAGCGATCGGTCCGACGCTCCCATTTGCCAAGTGCAGGCTCATATAAAAATAGATTCTTATCGAGCCTCAGATATCCCTTACCTGCTTCGCTTTTGGGTTTAGTAAACAGTAACATCCATTTATCATCCGCGTCTCGGCGAAAGACCGTTGCCTCGAATGCCTGAGTGACTTTATTTTTTTCAGTCTGCTCGATGAACACGACGGATTTGTAGTCGCCTGAATTGCGCTGGCGATTATCTATCTCGGCAACAAGCGATTTGAGTGCAGGTTCTTGCAGAGCCCAGGCAACTGGACTGAATAACATGGTATAGATTGCCAGTCCCTTGCATAGACTTTTTGCAAAACTACAGGGGTTGAATTTTATGCACACTCTTTGAAAGTCTTCCTTAAGAGTCATCCACTTTTCATTGTTCATGATTTTACTCCATGCGTTGTGGTTCATATTATTTGCCCTGATTCAATGCTTGCACGGGCCTTAGCCGACTGGCCTTTTGAGACGGGTAAAACGCGGCGCAGGCCGTTAATAATGGCATTGAGAATAGAGCGATTAAAATATGTTGAAACTTGAGAGAAAGACGAACAACGTCGGTCATTAAGAAGACCTGCAAGCCATTGTTGGTCAGCGGAATATGGGCAAAATTGATTGTGTTTATGATGACGAAACCCAAAACGGAGCCAGCAAAAGCACCGCCGAGCCCTAAGAGTGCCGCCTCAATCATAAACAACTGACGAACCTGATTTTGTTGCATGCCGATAGCTCGAAGCGTGCCAATTTCCTTGGTTCGTTCCCGGACAGTCATCCACATGCTATTGGCAATTCCGGTTGCGATGATAAGCCCCAGAACCGCAACAAGAAAGACAGACAGGCCATTTAGACTCGTAACGATCCAATTGATGAATGAGACTTCATCATCCCACGTTGTCAAATCAAGACGCAAACCGCGCCAGTCCTGCCCTACAATTTTCTGAAATTTGAAGAAGAATGGCCGAGGATCATGCTCCAGAATGGTAAACCCAGCCTGACTCAAAACACTCTCGAGTTGCCGACGAACTTCATCTGCGCGCGTGATATCTTTGAGGTATACCCATACGGCACCGGTTGTGTCATTTCCACGCCTGTCCAAGTTTAAGACTGTCTGACGGGGAACAAAAACGCTAAAATTACTTAAAAATCCCATATCACGTGCGATTGCAACCACGGATAAATCAACCGAGTTCGTTTGACCTCCGCTGGCTTCAGTCACGAATGTTAAAGTGTCTCCGACATCGACACCGAGCTTTTTGGCTTGCGCAGAAAAAATAATGACCGTGTCCGGTTTGCCAAAATCGGCAAGTCTGCCAAAGACTTTATTCTCGCCACTCTTTTTGTATTCAGATTGCGCGGCAAGCTTCAGATCTTGCAGAAAACCGGACTCCTCAAGAACCATACCGTTGAGACCAGTATTAAAAGATCCTCCCGGTCCAATGAGTCGTCCCCATCCGCGGGCACGATCAGTCACTGCCGCAAGTCCTTTGACATTGTCTTTGACCAGAGCTCGAATTTGATCACGGTTTGTGATGATGGGCGTCGCAGAATTCGCTCTTTGTTTAAAAAAACCTGCAACGTTGACGTGTCCTGTGGATGTCAGTGTTGAGGCTTCAATCAGTCGATCGGAAACGCCTTTGTTAATACTGAGGAGCAGCAGCAGTAACAAAGAAACAAAGGCAATGGCAGAACCCAGTAATAAAGTCCGCCGGCGTGCCTGAATTAAATTTCTGAGCGCAATAAGAAAAAAAGTCCGCATAATTGACTCACTCTCTATCCTGCATGGCAGCCGCAGGTGTAATCCGGCTCGCCATCAAGGCCGGATACATTGTAAACACGAGCGCAAGGACAGCAATGAAAAGCGGTGCAAGCAGAGCCACCGGTGAAGAAAAGTCCGGAAACAATTTGGGACCGCCAAACAGAAAGCTTACAAAATCAGACGGTGCAGAAATTCCGCGCACGCGCAGGATGGATAAAAGGCCGACAGCCAGAAGTGATCCTGCAGCACTGGCGAGCGCTCCGATGGTCAGTGTTTCAATAAAAAACATGCGTAATACAAAGCTGCGCTGAGCGCCAATAGCGCGCAAAGTACCGATTTCGCGTGTCCGCTCGAGTGTTGTCATCATGATCGCGTTGTTGATGATCGCCATGGCGACAATCAGAATAATGGCTACGGCGATAAAAAGAACAATGCGAATCACCGAAACGAGTTGCCCCAAAGTGCCTGAGGCTTGTTTCCAGTCAACAACCTTGAGATTTATTTGTGCCTCTTTGAGTTGCTTTTCAATTGCGATGCGTGTTGCATTCAAGGCTCGCGGATTTTTTAAAAGGATAGCAGCGTTGATGGCAAGCCCCGATTCGAGTTCATTTGGAGAATATCGGCTTGTTTGAGTGCGTTTAAACTCGAGCGGCTCAGCAGGTCCCGAGAGCGTTGCAGGCTTTTGCTCGTCGACTCGCTTTTCCAGTGTGCCCTCGGTACCAAACAGCGCATCTTCCAAGGAAGCTGAAGGATCAATCGGTTTAAGGTCAATTTGCTTACGAAGATCGGCGAGTTCTTTTTGACCCTCGCTGCTCATCCGGCCATAGAGTTCGCGATAGCTGACCAAATCAATAAAATTAAATGCTCCAGCTAAATCTGAACTTTCCAGACCATCGAAGGTATAGAGTCCGTAGATTTTGAGCGGAACAGTTTTGAGAAAACCACTGCGTGTGTAGGAGCGCAGGTTGATCGTCTCGCCGACTTTAAACGGGTAGAGTTTTATTTTTGGCGCCACGTTTGAATAGAAGAATTCATAGCGCCGTAAAAAATTTTCTTCAGTGACTGTCAGGAATTGTTTGATGACTTTTTCGAGGTTGGATTCAGATGTGTTCAAAAAAGTCTGCAGCTGCGCAAGCAATGCCGAGCGCGAGTCTCCGGTCAGGGACGCAAGGACCTCAAGATACTGCTTGGGCAAATCTGATGCCGCAGTCTTGAGGCTCACGTCCTTCTCCAAGGACTTCTTTTGAATGATGAGTCCTTTGTGCAATGTATCGAAACCGCGCGCCACAATATTCTTGATTTGTGTGTCATAAATACGCTGACTGAGTAGGATACCCCGCTCTCCTGAAGGAATGTTTTCGCCGTCAAGAATCTTGAATTTTTTAAAAACGTTTGCAAACAGACTGGGATGAGTGCCCATGTATCTTAGGTACAGAGGTTCTTTTTCGCCTGAAATTGGGGCGACTTTTGACTCAAGAAAGATGAGCACAGACTCACTATCACTCTTCAGTCGATCCCAGAAAGGCTCCGAGAGTGCCGTTTCGACATCTTGAATTTGCTTGAGGACATCACTCGGATTGCTGGCGATCTTGATTTCATTTTCGAGGTCTGCGCGGACACCGCGAAGATTCTCGCGAATTGTTTCGGTCATCGAACGAATGTCTTCTTCTTTGCCTGACTTGACGACAGCCCGGAATCTTTCAAAAAGCTCATCGAGCACATTGCCGCGTCCAAGAATCGCATTTTCAAACCCAAGCGGAACAATATTTGATACGTTTGGGATTTTGAGTATCTCTCGACGGACATCTTCGAATTTCGGAATCTCGCCGAGATCATCGCGTCCGAAAAAGCCGCTGCCGAAAAGTGCCAGTTCATCTTTCGCATCTGCAGAATAGACCTGAAGATGACCGGCAACGCTGCCAATAATGCTCTGCGACATCGTGCTTTCAACACTGTTCAACAGAGATAATCCAAAGACAACCAAAAAGCTTCCGGCAAAAAGGATACCGCCGACGACAAGTGATTTGATGCGATGCAATGCTAAATTGCGGATAGCGACTAGAAGCAGAACCTTGAGCTCTTCAAGCATGGCTCACCTCCGTTGGTCTTCAAGAATACGACCATCCTGCAAGCGGATAATGCGCCGCGCGTGCTCGATGACCTTTGGGTCGTGCGACGAAAAAATGAAAGTGGTTTTTTGTCTTTCATTGAGGGAGCGCATGAGCTCAATAATGGTCTGTCCGGTTTCAGAATCAAGGTTTGCCGTTGGTTCGTCAGCGAGAACGATGGCAGGCTGTGTCACAAGAGCCCGCGCAATTGCTACGCGCTGACGCTGCCCCCCCGAGAGTTCATGGGAGCGATTTTTTGCTTTGCCTGCAAGTCCAACTTGTTCAAGAAGAACCCCAACTCGTTCCTCACGTTGAGCGTGTGTCATTCCGCCCTTGAGCAGCAGTGGGAGCTCGACGTTCTGATAGACCGACAACACAGGAACCAGATTGAAACTTTGAAAAATAAAGCCCAGCGTGTTGAGCCTGAGCTGGGTTTGCTCTTTGTCTGATAAAGAATTGGTCACTTGACCTTCGATGGCAACCGTTCCTGATGTGGCAACATCCATGCAGCCTATCAAATTGAGTAAGGTTGATTTGCCACACCCCGATGGTCCGGCAATGGTGGTAAATTCACCTTTTTCGATATTAAGGTTGATAGAATGAAGAGCACGGACCATCGAGGTGCCGAGCGGATAATCTTTGACAACGTTGCTTAAGACGACGGACATAAATACTCCCCCTAATGCAAAACGCTCTGCAGTTTCTCAGACGGGCTGACGGATGGCAGCTCTTTGTTACGATTTAGCCGAAGATTCATCCCAACGGAACAGCCATGAACTGACAGCCAGAAACAGACAGGTTAAAAGACCTAAGATGATCAGGTGATCTTTAACATCTGCCAACGTGGCTCCTTCCGTCATGATTGCCCGTGACGCGTTGACCAGATGTGTCAGCGGAAAGGCCTGCGCAATCGTTTGAAGTGTTGGATGCGTGCCCTCAAGCGAAAACCAGACACCGGAAAACAGCATCATCGGCCAAGATAAAATCTGCAAGAGTCCACCGGCCAATTCTTCACTGGTGATTCGCGCTGCAACTGTCAATGCGAGAGAAATGAGGCAAAGAGCTCCCAACGAAAGAGTGACAAAAAGATCAAAATAAGAGCCGACCATGAGTATGTCTGCAAAAATTTTACAGCTACCCAAAACAACGAACCACATTGTGAGCATGATAAAGAGACGGCTAGCAATTTGTGCCGACAAAAATTCAAAGGCAGTGACAGGTGTCGCCTTGAGCCGCCGTAAAACGCCCGATTTTCGATATCGGACAATCACATATCCGACTCCAAATAAGGAGCCAAACATAACGTTCATGCTGAGCAGTCCAGCAAAAAGCCAGTCAATGTATCGTGTTTCGCGGCCTACGACCTGGCCTCGCGTAAAGGTCGGGGTATGGGTTTCTGTTGTCCGCTGATTTAACAAGATTCTTTCAACCAAGTAACCACGGGGAGACGTTGAATTAATCCAATATTGATTGATGGATTGTGAGGTTCCTTGCGCCAAGCGTTTGGTGGCATCACTCAATGACAAGACCATATCAAAATTCTGTCGTTCCAGTTTTTTGAGCGCAGGATCCAGGTCATCCACAGGAATGAATTGAATGTATTTTGTGGAAAGAAAATCAAATTCACGCTGCAGCTGCTCAATTCGCTGGGCGGGTTCTGCCGTTGGGTTTTCGCTGGGGCAATAGACGGCAACTTTAAAAACATTCTGGTTATTGCCAGAAAAAGCAAAACTAAAACCAAAGATAATCAGCAACGGAAAAAGGAGGCTCCATGCCATTGAACCGCGATCACGCACGAATTCCTTGTTTCTTGCATTCAAGAGGGCAAAAAACCTTTTCATTCGCGCAGCTCCTGACCTGTGAGATGGAGGAAAAGATCCTCAAGGTTTGCAGAACGAACGGACATTCGATTTAAATTGACATTTTTCTGCATGAGGCTTTGAAGCCCTACAGTCACGTCAGGAGCGTGAAATTCAACGGTGCCATTCCTGATGACAAACGTCAGGCCAAACGCAGTGGGGTCGCAGCCATGAAGATCTTCTTGCGGAATTTCAAGCGTCTGGCCTTCAAAGTAGCTGCGGAGAAGTTTTTTGGGCTCTCCTTGGGCAATAATTCGTCCTTTGTCCATAATGGCAATTTCATCACACAGAATAAAGGCTTCATCCATATAGTGAGTTGTCAGGATGACGCTTTTGCCTTCGGATTTGATTTCTTCCACAAGTGACCAAAGATTCCTGCGTGCCTGAGGATCAAGCCCTGTTGTCGGTTCATCAAGAAATACGAGCTCAGGATTATTGATGAGAGCAAGCGCTATCATCAGCCGTTGCCTTTGACCTCCTGACAACTTTCTATTGTCACGATCAAGAAAATCCTCGAGCGCGCAGAGGCGAATGAGTTCTTCTAGTCTTCGATGACTTTTGTAGAGCCTGGCAAAAAGCTGCAAACATTCTTTGACGGTCAAAAAGTCTTGTAGTGATGTGCTCTGGAACTGTATGCCGAGTCTATGCTGAAGGGAGCGGTCAAGGCGTTTTCCAAGAAAAATGACCTCACCGGAGGTCGGCTGTGTCAAACCTTCCATCATTTCCAGAGTCGTTGTTTTGCCGGCTCCATTGGGGCCAAGAAGGCCAAAGCATTGGCCACGTCTTACTTTGAAACTCACGTCTGCAACGGCAACCAGTTTTTTGTATTCTTTCCTGAGATGGCGAGCTTCGATATGGACATCGGTCATTTTTGAACTCTCCGGATGTCCCGATCACGTCACACTGTCAAAACCGCTGATTCAAAAAAGTGTTCAAGGGTTTTGTGCTTTCGGGCTTTCTACATTCTCTGCTATGATCCTAAAAACCTTAAGTCAATCTCGCGCGGGAGAGAATTATGCGGTCGCTTTTGGCCTTTTCATTGGCAATGACGATCATGCTGTCAGGCTGTATCTTCAAAAAGAAGCCAGAATCGACCGTTCAATTGCGTCCCATGGATTCGGGTGTGAATTTTCCGGAAAAGACAGCAACTGATTTAGGTGTTCCTGTTGAGGTTATTGAAAAGGTCTATTCGAAAGAAAATTTGAACCTCGCAAAATCAGAACTGCCTGCGGGGAAAAATTTTGAGCTCAATATTATGGTCCGAGAGGATTGGAAAAGTCGGTTGCCGGTCAAGACAAAAGATGGGTCTGTGAAAACTTTTGCGGAACTAAGTCCATCAGAACAAGTCACCAGTCTAGGGGAGTTGGTGATCGGTGGGATGAAGCTTAGCTTGACTTCTGCCGATAGAAGCGCTGCGTCATTTTCTGTGTTGAAGGTTGAATTGACCCAAGCCAGTATCTTCGGTCTCATCTCGGCTCTTAACTTGATTCACAAGCTTCCGTCCGTTTTATTTGCAGAGCCAAACTTTCGGGTTCAAAAAATTTCGATTCCCGATGATCCAAAATTCCCATCATTGTGGGGCATGACAAAAATATCAGCACCAAATGCATGGAATTCTTTTACCGGCTCAGAAAAAACCATCGTTGCTGTTATTGATACGGGCGTAGATTTCAAGCATGAAGATCTCAAGGAAAATATTTGGAAAAATGCGAAGGAAGTTGCCGGCAACGGAATAGATGATGATGGAAATGGATTCGTTGATGACGTGAATGGTTGGGATTTTGCCTATGGCGACAATGACCCATCGGATGGTGACGGGCACGGTACTCACTGCGCGGGAACGATAGCGGCAAGCGGAAATAACAGCATAGGCGTTGTAGGAGTGAACTGGGCCTCGCGTATTATGCCTGTTAAAGTGCTGGATGATTCTGGTTCAGGCACAAATTTCGATATCTACAATGGATTGATGTATGCCCTTTCGAATGGAGCCAAGGTGACTTCCAACAGCTACGGAGGCGGAGGCGCCAGTTCGCTAATGGCATCGGCGATTAAGGCAGCTCAGGATGCAGGTGTACTGTTTGTTGCTGCGGCCGGAAATGAATCAGCATCTAAGGCTTCTTATCCGGCATACTACACCAAAAATTATAGTAATGTGTTGTCAGTTGCATCCACTGATTCAAACGATACTTTGAGTTTTTTCTCCAATTATGGTGATGGTGTTGATGTCGCTGCCCCCGGACGCGGAATTCTCAGCACGTCACCCGGAAACAACTATGTGACACTCAGTGGCACATCAATGGCGGCACCGCATGTTGCAGGGATGGCGGCATTTTTGTGGAGTGCGGCACCGAATAAGTCATTGGCCGAAGTTCGCTCCGCAATATTCAATAGCTCTGATCGTATTTCTGATTTGACAGGAAAAGTTTCATCGCAGGGGCGAGTGAATCTAAGGGCTTCGTTGGATGCTTTGGGCGGTGTGGTCAGTCCCAGTCCTGTACCGTCCCCAACCCCATCACCCACCGCTCCGCCTGCTCTGACGCCAACCCCTGATGCAACGGTGACACCAACACCCACGCCAATGCCAACACCCACACCAATGCCAACACCCACGCCAATGCCGACGCCTGCGCCCGAGTACTCACAAGGGCTGCGCTATAGTTCCTATTCCGGAGTGTGGCGGTCATTGCCTGTATTTGAGCAAATGACCCCGAAGTCTCAAGGTGTGACCAATTCTATATCAACATCAGCAGCGGGTGGAGGCTGGTTTAAGGGGCTTGCGTTTGATGGTTCGATTTGGATACGAAATGCAGGCGTTTACGTTTTCTATCTGAAGTCTGACGACGGAAGTCGGCTTTACATTGATGGTGATCTTGTTGTTGATAATGATGGTACGCATACCATGGTTGAAAAAAAGGGCTCTCGTTTTTTAAGTCAGGGATTCCATCGATTACGTCTCGACTATTTCCAATTTTGGTTTTCTCAGGGATTGAGTCTCGAATGGCAGGGGCCTGGGATTTCGAGACGCAAAATCGAGGACAGTAGTGTCCTTTATTATCTGTCAAAGTAGTGTGACACTTCTCTTCAAGATAGCTCTCATTTTACTTGAGTTCGATCTGTCCGCTCCATGATGATTGTCCTGCGCGCTTGAGAGCATCCTGTAGCCGTTGCTTTAGCGTTTGCGAGTTGTGCATTAAGAAGCCAAATGCAAGAGATTCAGGTGTGTTGACTCTTTGGGCATCTGCCATTTTTTGCGAGTCCTCGGCTAGCGTTCCATCGAGGACAAAGGCATGAATGGCATTCATTAAAACGTCCTCGCTTCCTGCGTCATATTTTGCGAGGATATAGGTTTTTGCTGCGTTTTTTTCGCTGATATTTAAGCTTTTGTACCAGGCAATTACGGCATCCCGATAGCCTGCCTGTTGAAGAAACTGAGCCCGGGCAATTTCATGCGTGGCAAAATTTCGTAATGATTCAGGCGAAACATCCAAGCTCACAATCGTATAACCGCGCGGAAATGTTTTTTGGAGACGTTGCATAAAATTTTGGTTGAGCACCCGTTCACTGGGGCCCATGCAGTTTTGATTTGAACATTGCTGACTCAGCGCTGAGAAAAACTTCTGCAGGTTTGATTGACTTAAGCTCAATGAAGCCGAAGAGTCCCAGCCTTTTTGAGCATCAGTGATTGTCACAATTTTTCCGACGAATGGAACTCTCAGGGAAGGTCTGCCTTCGTTAAAAATCGATGCTCGTGTAAAGGGGGCGAGGGATGTGGCTCGTTGCGCGCTCACGCACACGATGAGTCCTTCAATCTCTTGGATGGCAGCGCATTGGAGTTCACTCTTTGATTTTTTCGCTTCGACTTGTGCCATTAGATTTTTGATGCCTGTCCGAAGACTGATTGGTGATTCATCCATTACAAGATTGACTGACGCTCCACCCTTGACGTCGAAGGCGGTTGAGTCAGCAGATGTTCCCTTCATTTCCATGGAATGATCAACAACGCTCGAGGTTCCATCCCCTCTGCAGGAAACGAGGGCAGTACTCAAAAGAACAATGAAAAAAAGCGGGCGAGTGACTTTCATTGAACCTCCTTCATAACGTACCCGGTTTCGGATTCTTTTTAAAAAAAATGAAGTGGATGTAATTACCAATCGAAAATGTCAGGGGTTTATTCCTAAGCGACTATGTCAGTACCGAGTAGCACCGAGTAGCACGGTGAAGTCTGTTACCGAAGCCAGAGATGGTATTTCGCAAATTGCCAAAAAGACTAAGGATGGGGTTGTGCGGCCTCTAAGCCCCAATGTTACCTTTAAGTTACCAAGCAAAAATTTAACAATGGGGGTTGAGCCCGTGAGCTTAGGGGCTGTTCGTGAATTTATCGCATCGATGTGGCTATTTTATCAAGGTGTGAAGTCAAAAAAGGAAAAGAGCGAGGTCCTGGATTCCATCTGTTTGACGCTGAGGATACACATAAAAGCTGCCACTCGGCTGATGAGGAAAAAGCAAATTCCGCAGCTGCGCCGACGCTCCGGCTGTCGAGCGGAACGTTATTCCAAGGAGGCACGACGCTGGTTTGTTCATCTGTGGCTTAAAATGGGCAGAATATGCGCACGGCGCATGAAGGCAGCCTTGCCTGAATGGCTTCCTATGTACATCCAGGCCGACATTCCGAAATCAGTGAAGAATGAGCCTTACGCAATGGGAACCAGCACCATGGATAGGATTCTCAAGCCCATTCGTGGGCAACTAAAACGCCAGCGCAATTCAGGAACCCGCCGCAGTCCGCACATTTCCATCATTCCATTGCGCCCATTAGGCGAAAAAATCACAGAGCCCGGACACATTGAGGTTGATACGGTTGCACATCATGGCGATTCAATGAGTGGAACGTTTGCATGGACCGTGACAATGACTGACCTTTATTCGGCTTGGACGTGTGATCGCGCTGTTCTTGGTAAATGCGCAAAAGATGTTGTTGATGCGATAAGTGAAATGGAACAAGATTTCCCATTCAACATCCAATCCATCCGTTCAGACTGCGGAACCGAGTTCATCAACGAAACCATGATAGACCGGTTCAAGAATCGCCTCGAAGCAAAGATCGAGCTGTATCGCAGTAGACCATACAAAAAGAACGACAATGCCAACATCGAACAAAAGAACAACGTATTCGTGCGTGAACTGTTTGGCTACGGCCGAATTGAATCACCTATTGTGATTGAACGGATGAACAAGATTTACAAAAATCATTGGCAAAACCTACACAACTACTATCTGCCACAGTCTCAAACTCTGGAGAAGAAGCGAGTGGGCTCAAAGATAAAGCGAACATTTTCAAAACCCATAGCGCCCTTCGAAAGGCTCATTGCTTCAACCCATGTCAACGAGACAGTCAAAGGAAGACTCATGGAGGAAAAAATGCAGATCAACCCTTGGACGCTCAAAATCGAACTCAGGCTGGCCATGAGCAAGCTCTGGAGATTCTTCGTCATCAACAACCGCTGGACTCAGGAGAACCTCCATGTCGGATAACTCACTGAAATCCCGTGATCGCTTCGGTAACACTTATAGACGGTGCTTAATGAATGGGTCACCCATTAATGATTCCATCGCCCTCTCTCAGTCAGACGGGCTAAACAGACCAAGCGTTGTAGGTTGTGTGTTTTTCTGATGAGGAGATCTTTTTTTAACGATGTCGCTCACGAGACATTGATTTGTTTCTTTGCTCGCCGCTTGAAGCTGGTAAAATTCTAAACGACCTGTCGATTTTTTTCGTGAACGCCATCAAGTGCGATGACGTGAAAATCGATGGTCAAGATTGCAACACCAACGTCACACTCTGTGCCGGGAGCGATACGCGAATCGGTGTAAGTTCCCAAGCGATTCATTTTCTCGATTATATTTGAATCCTGCTTTTGTGCTTGCAAATTCTGGGTCTGCTTCGAATGCTGAGATGCTTGGTTGTCCTCATGGCGTCCACAAGCACTCAATGCAATTGGTGCAAGAATGGCGGTGGCCAAAAGTTTTTTCACTATCGCACTTCAATCAGTTAACATTCCAAATATAAAATCCCCAGGGCAATCAAACCAAATTCAATTTCCTGCAGAGATCAGAAAATGGAATCGTCTGCCCCTGTGTGGTTGCGTCACCAAACCAAGCTGAACCGAGGTGGGTTTGAAAAAAGAGCGGAATACTGGTCCGTTCGGAAAAATATTTGATATGCGGGGAAAGAGCCGTGTCACTCAGCTTGGCCTCTACTGCAAAAATGGGCTTCTTGTTCTGCAACACAACAAAATCGACTTCCCGCTTGTCTGTGTCACGCAGATATCTGAGTTCCATCTTGTGGCCTTGGGTGTCCTGTACAAAGTGACAGTATTTCAAGAGATGTGATGCCACAAAGTTTTCAAAGCGCGCGCCTGGGTCTTCAATCAAAGACCAGTCCCACAGGTACAGCTTTTGTTCTTTCTTGACTGCTCTGATTCGGGGACTTCCATATGGAGATATTCGAAAACAAAAATAGAGATTTTCGAGAATATCCAGCCAGCGAGCAACAGTCGCATGAGCCACCATCAAGTCCTCTTGCAGAGATTTGATCGAAAGAGGAGCTCCCACGCGGGTCGGAAGCGCATCCATCAACAACTCAACCTTGCCGGCTTCCTGAATGCGCTCAAGATCACGCAAGTCTTCTTGCACAATGCGCGACTGCCGTTCCATTTGCCATCTGCGCCAGTCTCTCTCCGATCGTGAAAAAAAAGGTTCAGGAAAGCCGCCAAACTTAAGAAGCACATCGAGGTCACAAGACTCCGGATAAAGTTGCTGAAGCTCAGGCAAGGTGAGCGGATGAAGTCGGTAGTAGTGGTATCTGCCCTGCAGGGAATCACCGCCCTTGCGAAAATAATCGAGTCGCGCCGAACCTGTGACTAGTATTGTCCTGCGCGGTGAAAACTTGTCGAAGAAACCTTTGACCAGGCTTCGCCAGCGGACAAATTTGTGGACTTCGTCGAGAACAACAAGCGAACTTTCGGAAGGTAGCTTTTCTCGAAGTATTTCTTTTCGATCCTCGAGCACATCCCAATTCCGATAACTGGAGTCTTCACTCAGATTCCGGTCTGCCAAAATTCTTTTTGCCAAAGTTGTTTTACCAACCTGGCGAGGACCTCCCAGAAAGACCATTTTTCTGGTCAAATCCTCCTCGATCCACGCTTTCAAGTAGCGACCCGATATCATTAAAAAAACTCCTATTATGAGTAATTTCTAGTATAATAGATTTTACTCATGAGTGAAATACACAGCACTCAAATTTACTCATGTGATTTCAATAAGTGTCTGATATTATGATATACTTTTGACACTTCACCGTATAATCACAAATATTGCGCGTCAGGATTTGGAAACAGCCAACACCTTCGGCCATCTGGGCCCAGGCAAATTGCACTCGACCCTGGTCGGTTTGGTTGATCAGGCCAGCCCGTTCGACGCTTGAAATCGCAAACGTCTTTGTGGCCTCGGAGCAAAACTTCAAATCCACCAGCACAGCGTGCGTCTTGGCGGGTGGATATTCAGTTCATGCCGAAACCGCTATTAAATCTTACGAACGCGAGCGCCTTGAAAAACTCGTGCGTTATATGGCCCGGCCCGCCATCTCGGATGAACGGGTCATCATCGAAGGGCCTGAGTCCATTCGCATCAAACTCAAAAGTGCTTGGGCTGATGGAAGTTGCGGCGTGCACAGAGTAGCCACCGATATTGATACAGGCTGTCGCCGGAACCTCAACATCATCCTCTGCGGGCCAGTCTCTGTTTCCGTTCATAAGGCGGCGCACAGGCTTGCCGGCATTAGGGCGAAACCTACCGCATTGACGTCACCATGAACGGCCAAGTTCACAGTGCCTATGTGCGCGTAGATGCCTGCCGCTAATCCCTGAACCCATACCAAAACAACTACTAGAATACGATTGTGCGAAAAATTCAGTTCCACCAAACCGGCGGATCGTCATTGTAGCGAATAACTTCTAAAATGTGGTTGGCCGGAACAAACTGAATGAAATTCTCAAATCCCACGTCTTCGAAAGGCATTGACCACTCGCTCTTCACCCCATTTTCCCAAACGTGGGTTTTGTATGTCATGCCTTTTTGCCTTAACCTATTGAGCACCCCTTCGGGCCGCACGAGATTGAGCGGGTTAACTTTGATTTTGAAAAGATAAAACTGGCCATCATTCCTCATTCTGAGGATTTTACCATATGAATTTATCCAAGCCCCAGCGTGTGTGACGGGAATGTATTCTGTGACAGATGTGTACATCGAGAAGTCACCGGCCCTACCACCGAGGCGCGCGGACATGTCGTCGTACGGACTGGATGCGGGAGTGCTCGTATAAGTTTGTTTCCCCAAAAGATAACTCAAAAGCATCTCATTCTGCCGCCGCTCATCCGCAAGAAAGAGTCTACCCACAATTCCTTTTTTCTTGATCACGTCGACAATACCATCGCCAAGGATCATGCCACGCCAAACGACCCTCGAATCTTTTTCAAGGAATTGCTCAAATTCCTTCCTGATATCCCAAGACGACTTCTCGCTTCTATTGGCTAAACCTCGGTAAAATTGCATGAAGGAATCCACTCTCACCATGATACCGGGATCGAGGAGCAGTGGAACATGATTTTTCAATTCACTCTTGAGTTGGGCAATATTCTCGACGGTCACGCGATCGTTGATGGGTTTGTACCAATGTTGAATTCTTTCCTCCGCCAAGGTCTGATTCGCATCGTAGAAATTCCAAAAATCGGGGTTACCGAATAAACTTCCACTTGCTTTCACCGATTTTATGAACGCATCTTCGGATTCGTTCAATTTGATGAAACCCGGGCCTGAATTCAGCTTGTATTCAATGCCAGACGCAGCAGAGTCCTCAACCTGTGATTTGTTAAAATTTCGAGGCGTGCATGATGCAAGCACGAGCAGTTGAGTCACAACAGCCGCAACTAAAGCTTTGCAGCTCAGCATTGAAAGATGCATAATATTACTCCTGTAACTAGAACACTGATTAAGTTTTAAACTACAGGACAATAAAATAAAACCGAGCAGCGACAATCCTTTTTGGCTCCTCACAGGAATCTGTGGGTAGCAGAACGGAAATAGCATCCCCTGGGCACAGCTTCTCAAACGCACATTCAAAATCGATGTTCTCAAGTGTGACAAATGCGGTGGACGCATGAAGCTTGTGGCTGTGGTGTTTGACCCGCCCACCAACGCAACCACGCTGCGTGCATTGGGACTCCCCGTGCGAGCGCCCGCTATGGGGTAAGTCAAGTATCAGAAAAAATCTCCCCGTTCCGGCCAACCGCCGGCAAAAACATGCTTCTAAAATCTCGTCCCGATACACTCGCTCAATTCGACTTCAACTCGTTTGTCCGACAGCCTGCTATTCGTGGTCAACACCGAAGCGCCGCCACAAGTGATCTTATTCGTGTTCACAAAGAGTCTGCCCCATACACTAGACGACGCGGTCATTGAGCCGCAGGCGAAAACACGTGGTGGCAAACACATTTGTCGGTAAAATCATCGAGTCAGCATCTCATCTCGCATCAATTTTCCTAAGTCGCAGCTAAGCTGTGAGTCCAAAATTTAGCTGCCAGTCTTTGCCTTTAGAAAAACATGCCCGAATCCTCCCTATAATTCTTCTGGCAACAGCGACAATTGCACGTTTTGCTCCGGCTCTCGAAGATATGCGCTGGTGCACAAGACGTAGAGCTTCATCTTGGCTGATGGCTCGCCATGCTATCTCTATCAGGGCATGCCGAATGCGCGGATTTCCTTGTCGACTGATGTGCCCCTTCCGTTGAGCATCTCCCGACGAATTTTCCGTCGGAGTTAAGCCCAAAAAACTGAACAATCGATCTTCATTTTTAAATTGACTCATGTCTCCCAATTCGTTCGCGAGTACACGCGAAGTGACCGGCCCTATTCCAGGTACACTGCGTCAACCTTTGAGTCGGCTTGAGCCTGCTCTGCGAGCTTCTTGTTGAAGGCTGAAATCTGATCATCCAATCTCAGCCAGAGCGAGCAGAACTCCTCGAGTACAAATTTCACCGTCGCACTGACATTGAGAGAACGAACTTCTTCGATGTATTTTCTGCTCATCACTCTTTCGTCATTACAATTCATCAGCCCAAGCTGATGAAGCTTGCTCTTGATTCGAATACCGGCTCGTGAACGCTCTTCGACAAACTGAGACCGAGAACGAGACAACATTCGTGCCTCTTCGGTTTCGGCATCAGGAACACGAATTCCATTGATGCGCTTGTGGGCAAGATGCTCTGCAATTTTCAAAGAATCTCGCTTGTCCGTTTTCACTCGATCCCTCGCAGCAACTTCGAGCGAACCTGGATTTATCACCAAACAATCGTAGCCCCACAAACTGATTTTTCTCTGTAGTTGAAAACCGCTGAAACCAGCTTCATAGCCGCACACAATTTCAGCTCCTGAAAAATGATTTGTGAAAAAAGTCTTTAAAGCGTCAGGACCTGCAGCGATTGTCGCTTTCTTGACAACAACACCATCGCAAATAGCAGTGATCGCAAATGTTTTCTTGTGTACATCCAAACCGATATAGACTTTCTTTCCAAGATAACTGACCCTCATCTTCATCTCCTCCAACAATTTTTCTTTGGTTTTTGTTGGAGATTTTCCCCTATTTTTAATATCAAGATGGACCCAAATGTACCGCCGCGGATGAAAAACGTTCGGCAAAAAATGCTCATCCGCGGCGGGTTGGGGTCTGGAGCAGGCTGCCCCAGCTTGCAATGACACGCCTTCTCGATCTTCGTTCCTTCACAAACCCACCATAGTCACTAGACCCGATGCCCCCTCAACGGGAAAACCATGAAAGTGCATCAAGATTGGCAATCCGCGTCTTCTGCTCTGGCGATAGCTGCTGCGAATCTTTCAGCTGCGGAAAAAGCATGTGCAGGCGCAGCCAGAGCGAAGAAATAACCATCTAAATCCTTCAGTGGCCTGATTGCGGTTGAGTTGAGAACAAACGGACGAGGTAATGCATTGCAATCCAAATGATTCCGATTTTAATTAACAATAAATAGTGAGATGTGAGAGACGCTTCGGTCCAATTGTAAGAATCTCTGAGTCTTGCGAGGTCTCCGTCGGATTCTTCTCCAATGACTGCTCCCCACGGAATTGACCGAATTCCGTGCTTTATTTTGAGCCAGTTGACAGCATTAGAAGCAAACAGAATTCCGCCGGCAAGGAGTGCGGGATACCTCCAAAAGTCCCATCTGAGCTGTCTTGGCAGAGTCCAGGTGAAGGAACTGACAAGCAGAGCGCCAAAAATAATTTCACCGCCTATTCCGTACAAGAGCGCAATCTCGTTTATTTTTTCGAGGGGGATAAGAAATGAAAATACGCTTTGCATAACGAGCAATACAAAGAATACTGCGAGCAAAATCTGCGAAACCAAACGCAACGCAAGCCAGATGCCTGCCGTCCAAAGAATATGAAAAAATAAAATGAGAGAAGTGCTGCGTTCATTTTGCCAATAGGTGAAAAACGGAAGAGGAATTGCGACGCATCCGGACACCCACTTCACGAAAGCATGACCAAGTTCATGAAATAGATTCGTAAAAAACCAGATCAGAATTCTAATTTCGCTCAGCTCGGATAAGGCACCGATCAAAAGTGCCACCGGAATCGAGAAGGTCCTGACAGACTGCGAGTCGGCGAAAAACAGAGAATCTTCATTCAGACTTGAGCCGGCGTGTTGATGCTTTGGGAAGGTGACAAACTGATGTCTCTTGTGAGCGATTGAGCTGCGAAGAGCCGAGATGATCGGTGCCGAAATGAGATTCCCTTTGCACTTTTGGCAGGTCAAAGCCTGAAAATTGTTGACTCGACTTTCACTCAATTGAACATCGGAGCAGCGCGGACATGCTGCAGCGGAATTATTCCTCAGTCCTGATGAATTGGTGTTGACGTAACAGTCTGTTTTTTTTGTACCTACAATAAGCTCTAGTTCACCATGATCCAGCCAGAGCGTGTTGCAGGAGTTACAATGGTTGACATCCAGACGGTGGTCGAATTGGAAATCGGTACATGGCATCTGACACAAGGGGCAGTTGATAAAATTGGATGACAATTTCTCCTCCCTTTATTAGAGCACTGATGATTCGAGGATATCATCGCTCATCTGTGGGAGCTATTCGGTTCTGTCGCACATTCAGCCCAGTCGGGCTGAGATTCCTTTAGACCTCGTTCCGGCTTCCTGTTAGAACTTCCCGGCTGGAGGTCTAAAGCCGTGGCGATTGACTTCAAGGGGCGGTGGTTTGAAAGGGAATTCATTCTTCAATGTGTTCGCTGGTATGTGGCGTACCCCCTGAGCTACCGTCAGCTTGAGGAGATGATGGAG
>Ga0315901_10000943_pt1 | contig 42164 bp, 18 predicted proteins | sample LakEriMetagenome_10_FD_203761 | JGI IMG/M metagenome (GOLD analysis project Ga0315901, IMG submission 203761) | Freshwater fungal communities from buoy surface, Lake Erie, Ohio, United States - Buoy 2 MA116 | ecosystem: Environmental > Aquatic > Freshwater > Lake | place: USA: Lake Erie, Ohio...
GCAAGGTGGACTTGCACAGAAAGGGTACACTAGGATTCCTGGTACAGGAGTCTTTAAATATCCTTACAAAGAGTTAGATGGTCAGTACAGAACTGGATTAGATCCTAAAGCTGCTTACATCAGAAGGATCTCAGATCCTCTAGAAAGAGAGATGGAGATTGAAAGAGTAACAGAATTAAAACAAAAGCTTGAAGATGCTTTGAACGTTGATTTAAATCCACGTGCTCAGTTTTGGAACTATGGCTTATCAACCTCTGTTGATGATGCTATGCACGTTCAACCAGTTAAGTTATCAGATGGTGACAACTACTTTGACTTAGGTGTACCAATGCAAGAGTTAGCTTTTGCCTGGTTAAGAGTACATCCAACAATTGCTTCTAGCTATCAAGCTTGGGAGCGTGGTGAATATCCAGCAGATATTCAATACTATGTTGCTGATGATGAGATTGAAAATAAGGTGATCTTCAAGAAGAAACAACTTATTAATAAAGCAATCATCAAGTTTGATGATATGACTCCTGACAAGAAGAAGAAAGTGGCTCGTCTACTTGGTCTTCCAGTATCAGATGATTCTAAAGAAGAAGCTGTATACAATCAGGTTGATAACCTATTAAAACAAACAGAATTCAAGAATGGCAAATATCAAGGGTTAAATCCAATTGAGGTGTTTAACAGATTTGCAGACATGAAGGAAAACTTACTCCATATTAAAGACTTGGTTAAACAAGCAGTGGCTCACTCAGTTTACAGACTAAAACCTAATGGTAAAGTTTATGAAGGTGAGTTTGAAATAGCTAAGGATGAAGATGAATTAGTTAAGTTCTTAGCAGATGATGATAATCAAGATCAGTTGTTAATTTTAGAAGGTAAATTAAAAGGTAAAAAAATAGCTTCAATATGATCCCTGTAGATAGTTTATTATACAAAATTGATCAGAAACTAAATAAACTATCAACGAATGAACATCAGCAAATCAATCTAGAAGATAAAATTCTAGCATTGAATGAGGCTCAGATAAAACTTATAAAACAAAAGGTTGATGGTTTTAGTACTGTATCAGGACAAGGTCTAGATTCGTTTAAAAAACGCTATGAAGACCTACAAAATCTGGTGATGGTATATAACCATCAACCTCTTAACTTAACTCTTAAGAACGCTGAATTAAATCAGTGGTCTGCAGATGTTGACCTACTCATCCCAAAGTACATGTTCTATATAGATAGTTATGCATTGGCTGACAAAGGTGTATGTACAGATAGAAAGATATGGATTAATAGAGACTTAGCTAGTCATGGTGATTTGCAATTTTGTTTAACCAACACTCACTACAGACCATCATTTGAATATCAAGAAACGTTCAACTCTTTATCTTCTGATGAGATCTCTATATTTACAGATGGTACATTTACACCAACGCAAATATACATCTCATACATGCGTTACCCACAATACATAGATAAAGTAGGTTACGTTAGATTTGATGGAACAAACTCAATAAACTCTGACTGTGAACTAGAAGCTTATCTTGAAGATGAGTTATTAGATCTTACAGTGCAGAACCTAGCAATGTACACAGAGAATCAATCTGCTGTTCAAAGCTCCATATACAGAATACAAACAAACGAGTAATTTTTTTCTTTACAATTTAAAATAAAACAAAATGGCTGATTTTTCATTAACCACGCTCTTTGTGGTGCCAGTAGGAAATACTCTACCTAGCTCTGGTTCTACACAAAATTTAACAGCTGGTCAAGTTGGTTTCTTTAGAAGTGATTACACTGTTGCCACAGCAGGCAACATTGCTGCATCACCTTATTTCTATGTAGCTCAAGGTAGAGTGAATACTTATTTACAAGGCTCTAAGCGTTCAGACAAAATTGCTGGATCTTTAAGCTCTGGAGGTAATGCTAAATCAAATGTAACAGAATGGTACAAAGCGACAGGTTGCCCTACATCAGCTAACCAAGTAACTGAAGTTGGTGGTTGGACTGTTAAATGTGGTGACGTTGTAACTTTAACCTTACGTGGTCATTCTTCTTACGTTGATACATTATACTTCAATGGCTTTACTCGTTCAGTAACTGTACAAGCTCCTTGTTGTGATTGTGGTGGCGACCCTTGCACAGACGTTGATGTGCCTGCTTTAATTGATCAATTTATTATTAAGTTGACTCAACAAGCTCCTGGTGATAACCCAGACAACATTAGCTTTAACACTTTCTATCAATTCCAAAGAGTTGGTAATGATGCTAATGCTAAATTAGTTATCTCTGGTAAACCATTAACTAAGTATGGTCAACCATGTGACGTTGCTGCATTCCCTTGGGAGTATGACAGATTTTACTTCCGCACATTCGTGTATTCTGGTCCTGCAACCACTGCTGACTTCATTGTTGCTGACAGATGTAACTTTGTTGCTGAGCCTGTAATTGTACAACGTTCTAGCTATCCTTCTGGAACTTCTGCAGAAATTCAACAATTAGAAAAGAATTTCTACAGCTACCAAGCAGGTTACCTTAAGCATTTGTACAGAATGGTTGGTTACAACGAGAACTTTGAGTCTTGGGTAACTGATGGTACTACTTATGACACTTATTACATTAAGTTCAATGAGTATGACAAATCAGCTTATCAATGGGGTGATTACATCATGGAAGATAGCACTGTAATCCTTGCTATTCCTAATGGTGCAACTGCTGCAATCGAAGCAATCCTAGTAGCTGCCTTAGGACCTGTAGTTGATGATAATGCTTGTGTAACAACAACATCTACCACTACAACTGTATGGCCTAGTACTTCAACAACAACTACTTTGATTCCTTAAGAATAAAAGTAGAATCATATTAACCTATGCCAGAGGGTGAGAGGATATTCTCAAATCCTCTGGCATTTTTATTTTAAATAACATGGTCTTAGATATATTGGTAATACCAACTTACAATACCCTAACATTGGGTATTGCTGATGCTTCAACATATGACACAGATCCTCCTGTTGTGAGCTCCCCTACAATAGAAATAACAGTACCCAATTTTGGAGTGGTATCTTTACCATTTGTTCCAAATGACTTTAATATATTCAATTCTGCATCTTTAGGACTAAGTCTTGTGGGTGAACCCTTAATTCCTCTACCAGATGGTATCTACTATCTAAAGTATACAGTGGCACCTGCTCTTACATATAATGTAGAAAAGAATATCATGCGTACTGAGCTTATACAAGAGAAGTTTGATAATGCGTTTATGAAGCTTGATATGATGGAATGTGATCTTGCTATCAAGACACAATCAAAAGTGGCATTGACTAGTATCTATTATATGATATCAGGCTCAATAGCTGCTGCAAACAACTGTGCTGTAGATACTGCTAATAAACTTTATATACAGTCAAATACTATGTTAAACAATTTTATAAGGAGCAACTGTGGTTGTTCTGGCAATAATTACATCGTTAACTTTTATTAATATGGCAAACTGTAGAAACTGTGGAGCTAAATTTGGCTGTGGATGCCAATTGATTAATGGCTTATGTTCAGCATGTCACGCTGCTGCTCAACAAGCTACAAAATTTATTAAATATGTTGCAGCCAAGATTAACTAACTGTATAGAATGTGCAAGCATCCCTGTGTTGCTTCAAGATATTGACTGTAAGCTAACTGAGTTAGCCAAGATTCAATATAACAATATCATATTCTCTATGAACTATAGCCTTGCGTGTAGTCCAATTGGTGAGTTATTGAATTACAAAAGAATACTTACATATAAGTATTGTAATCCAGACTATGCCAGTCACTACTCTGTACAGAGAATAGCTAGTAGAGTTAAAGTTTTAATTCATAAATAAATTATAAAAATGTCTTGTTCAACTTGTCCTCCTGAAGCCTGCTTTAATGGATGTGTAGATATCACAGCAGATGCTTGTGTAAGGTACACAGGCAATGACTCTGAAGAGTTAGATATTTCAACAGGAGACTCATTACTCACTGTAGAAAATATATTGATTGAAAAAGTTGTATCTTTTTTAGATGGAACAGGTATAGATATCACCATAAATCCTTCGTATTATTGTACACTTGTTAGCCAATATTTACCAGTAGGAACACCTAACTTAGTTGAGGTGTTGTCTGCTTTGGTAAGAGCTGCTTGTAATTTACAAGTACAAGTTGATGCTGTAGAAGCTGAACTTGCTATATTGAATGCTGATTATGATGTAGACTGTCTAAGTGGTGTAACAGACTCTAGTGATACACATGCTGTATTACAAGCTGTTATAACAAAGCTTTGTGTGGTGGAAGCTGACTTAGCTGCTCTTACTTTAGACGTAGATACAAACTATGTTAAACTTGCAGACTTGGATGCTTTGATTGCAGCTTATTTAGCTAGTCAATCAGGTGCTCCTACACAACAGTCTTCAAAGATGGTTCCTTTTGTAGCATATGAATACTATGGTTCATTGTCTAACTTTGATGGAACAGGTGCTGGTATTCTAGCAAATGGTTTCAATAAGGTGTATCTATGCAATGGTTTAAATGGCACTCCTGATAAAAGAGGACGTGTCACTGTAGGTGCTATTGCTGGTGTACCTCCTGTAGGTATTGGTCTTGCTCCTGCTGTTAATCCTGCCAATCCTGGCAATCCAAACTATGCGTTAACTGGCACAACAGGAGCAAACACAGTAACGCTTACTCCTACACAATTACCAGCTCACACACATACTGCTTTAGGCACTACAGTTGTAACATTAAATGATCCTGGTCACACGCACGCAATTGGACAAAGTGGTGTTACAGGAGGTGGTGGTACAATTGCTGTTGGAAACACAAGCCCTAAAGATATACAAGCTATAAGTAATACAACAGGTATTACAGTGACTTCAAACACTGCTAATAACGTAGCTATAACAGTTGATCCTACAGGTGATAACGTAGCTCACTCAAACATTCAACCTGTAATTGCTGCATATTATATAATGTACATCCCTTAATAGAAATAAAATGGTCAATATTTATAATCCATGTTATACCCCAGAAGGACAAACTGCAGGTCCTGGATATTGCATTGGCACAAACAATGTAAAGTATACAGGTCCTAATCTTCCTAATACAGGAGTTGATACAGGTGACAATTTAACTACAGCTTTGCAGAAAATAGATATTGCACTCGATCCTATAGAGCTAGTACAAACCCTCATTAGTGCAATTAACCAAAACCCATCTTTACAGGTGATGTTCTGTACATTGGTAAATTCTTGTGCTGTTACTCCTACAACTACTTCAACAACAACAGTAACACCAACTACCACTACAACAACTACAACATTAACTCCAACAACTACAACAACATCTACATCTAGTTCTACTTCAACAACAACTAGTACATCTACTAGTACGTCAACTAGTACTTCAACATCAACAACAACTACTACAACTACAACTACTGCTACACCAACAACTACTACAACTACAACTACTTGTTATGATTGTTATGAATATACAATTATTCCTATATCAGCACCAGTAAGTTTTCAATATACGGAATGTGGAGGAGGCATCTCAACATCTACTATAACAGAGCCATCTGGTATTGGATGCGATGGTGCAAGACAAGGAAGTGTTATAATAACATCAGGTACAGCAAATGTCGTACAAGGTAATTATTGTAATGGAACATGCCCACCACCACCTACAACTACAACAACAACTACAACCATACCTCCAACTACTACTACTACTACTACAAGTACAAGTACATCAACTACCACTACAACAACCACTGCTTTCGTCCCAAGTGGTACCTTAGATACTTCATTTAATATTGGAACTGGGTTTAATAGTGGTGTAAATGCAACATCCATTGATTCGAGTGGAAGAACTGTTGCTGGTGGTTTCTTTACCTCATACGATGGTTCAACTCAAAACCGTTTAGTACGCATTAATCCTAATGGATCAAGAGACACATCTTTCAACATTGGAACTGGATTTAACAACATTGTATATGTAAACACTACTGATTCAAATGGAAAGGTATTGGTAGGAGGAGAATATACAACATACAATGGTTTAACTCAAAATCGTTTAATACGTCTTAACTCTGATGGAACCAAGGATACTTCATTTGATGTTGGAACTGGGTTTGATAGTACTATTTGGGCATTAGCTGTTGATTCAAACGGAAAGATACTAGTGGGCGGAAACTTCACATCATATAATGGTTCAGCACAAAATTACCTAATACGTCTCAATTCTGATGGTACTAAAGATACATCATTTGATATTGGAAGTGGGTTTGTTGGTTTTACAGGAGGTGGACGTGGTTTAATAAATGACATAGTTATTGATTCAAATGGAAAAATATTGATAGGTGGAAACTTCCTTTCTTATCGAGGTGTAAGCTCGCAATACCTAATACGTCTTAACTCTGACGGTACAGTAGATAGCTCATTTAATATTGGAAGTGGATTTGATAGTTGGGTAGTATCAATAAAAATTGATTCAAGTGGAAAAATTATTGCTGGCGGTAGTTTTGAATTCTTCCAAGGATCATCGCAAAATAGAATTATTAGACTTAATTCAAATGGAACCAAGGATACATCGTTCAATATTGGAACTGGGTTTGGGTCTGGAATAGTATATTCAATTAATATAGATTCAAGTGGAAAGGTATTAGCAGGTAGCAATTCATTAACATATCAAGGAGTATCTCAACCTTGTCTAGTTAGAATCAATACTGATGGATCAAGAGATACAACATTTAACACTGGGACTGGACCTAATTCTGTTGTATTTACAACAAATATTGATTCAAACGGAAGATATATTATTGGTGGCTTCTTTACCTCATATAATGGTACATCACAGAATTATATAGCAAGACTTATTTAGAATAATTAAAAATCAATAAATCATATGACAGTATTAATTACATTAACATTAGCTGGGGCAGATACAGGTCCTTTTAACATCTATTCAGATTCAGATGGATACACTACTCCATTGGTTACAGGGGTAGCTAAATCAGCACTAGTAGCAGGATACAGCCTTGTAGGTGTACCTAATGATGCTACAATCATTAGAGTGACTTCTACAGGAACCTGTACCAACTCTATTGATATGCTCATATCTAATATTACTCCAACAACTACAACAACTACAAGTAGTAGTACATCTACTAGTACTAGTACGTCTACTACAACTACAACAACTACACCAGCTCCATGTCAGCAGATATTCTTATATCCTAACAATGCAAGTGCATGTGCTCATTTAGGAAGCTTAACACAGTTTGATATTGACAGTGTATTAACTCCTACAAGATTATGGCTATTAGGTGAATGTGGAATAACTCCTGTAACAGGTGGTAACCAATGGTATTCTCAAGGAGCTGGCGCAGCTAGCTACCAAGTAGATAATGGTGGTTTCATCATAGCAACATTCTTATGTCCTTAGTATAATTATTCAAAAACTCTGTTTGTTGGTTTACAGAGTATCCCCTGGCCTTTCTAGGCTGGGGGTTTTTGTTTTAACTCTAACAAAAAAAGTTATTCTATATAATTAAATTAGTTAGTAAATTTTTGGGTATATCAAAAATAGTTCCTATCTTTACGCTAATTTTAACTAAACTTACCTACATATGCCTGAAAACCAAAGTCTTTTGGAGCAACTTCAACAGATGCTGCATTGGAAGAAATCAAAAAAATACTATGCTGATAAGCTAGGAATTACAGAGGCAGAGATAGATGGTCTGTTAGCAGACATCAGAAAAGAAGAAAACGCACAAGAAGAAGCAGAGATAGGAAACTACATAGCAGACTTAGAAGATAGAGTGGTTAAGTTTACAGAAGATCTTATAAAGGGTACAGGAGAGGTGGTAGCTAATTTTAGCGAAGAGGTTAAGAGCTTAGATGAACTAATTGAGAAGTGTCACATAGACACAGATAAATGGGAAATAACTAAATATGTACAGAACTTCTGGGGGAATGGAAACAGTCCTCATTGGCAAGTCAAAGCATGGTTAGGTAAGAAGTCTACAGAACAAGTTTTTCAAGATAGTTTTGTAGACTTTTTAGCATCATATCAACCTGTTAGTCAGGAAGTTATGAGTCCTAAGTTCTCTGAACATAAGTTTCCTGCTATGTTGGTTATCAATAAGCAAGACTCTCATTTGAACAAATATGATATTGATGGCAATAACAACATTGCTGATAGACTAGCTTCTATCATGTACAAGGTGGAGCTTATTGCTAATCAAGCACAGCTTTCAAATAACTTAGATCAAATTACATATATTATTGGTTCTGATGAATTCAACAGTGAGTTTACAGGAACTACAACTAAAGGCACTCCTCAAACAAACACTCATACATATCAAGATTCATTTAGCTTTATATGTGACCATGAGGTGTTAATGATTACAATGTTATTACAATACGCTGATAATGTAAATGTAATCTATGTAGCAGGTAATCATGATGAGTATGTAGGATGGCATTTAGTTACTTGGTTACAAACCTATTTTAGAAATACAAACAGACTTACATTTGATGTGAGTCCTAAGTATAGAAAGTATGTAAGCTATGGTGGTTCAGCATTGATGTTTAATCATGGAGATGCTTTAAAGCCAGCTAAGCTTGCAGCATTATTTCCAATAGAATTTAGAGAAGCGTGGTCTTTCCATGACAACTTCTACATATTCACAGGAGATAAACACCATGAAGTTAGTCAAGATTTCAATGGTATTAAATTTTACCAAATTCCAGCATTCTCTAGTGCTAAGAGTCTTTGGGATGATAAGAATGGTCACGTGATGTCTAAGGCTGAAGTGACTGCCTTCTTAATAGAACAAGGCTCAGGAATGACAAATATATTCAAACAATATTTATAATGGCAACATTAAGGAAATTAGTTTCAGACGTTCGTGGAATGCACAAATTGCTGTCCACAGATAACCTTATCACTGATAGGGTTGTTGCTTCTGAGATTAAGAACAACACACAGTTATTAGTTAAACGTGAGACAAATCTCAGAAAGCTTTGGGCTACTGATACTTTGTTTACTACCATCCCATGCCTTGAGATGATAGAAGTTCCTATTTCTGAATGTTGTGAATATGTAGACCCATGTAACGTAGCAAGAAGCAGATACAAACTTCCTCGCATTACAGAAGGAAACTATCAATATGTTATCCAGGGTGTATATTCTATCAACGCTATGGGTGGACAAGGAAAAAGATTCAAAGAGATTACTATCAACAGATACTTAAATTTATTGAAACTTCCTATCATTAAGAATGAACAATACTATTGGATAGCCAATGGTGGTTACTTATACATCAGTAATCCATTGCTAAAGGCAGCAAGAATTTCTGCTTTCTTTGAAGAAGATGTACCTAATGAAATAATGTTTCCTGAGTGTGGCTGTGGCAATGTAGACTATTCTACAGATGAGCTCTGCAAGAATCCTTTAGATAAGGAATATGGCTGCCCTGGATATTTAGAAAAGCAGGTGCTAGAACTAACATCTCAAAAACTGTTATCAACTTATTTCAGATTGAAGACAGATCAAACATCAGATGGGGTTGATGGTCAAGCACCAAATACAACCAACACTAACTAATGCGTACAAAAATAGATTGGAGAAGTTCTAGTAAAGAAAACTATAATAATTTTTGCAATAAAAACCCCACTGTAAAGGTTACATTTGACCAGTGGAAAAACATTATATATCTATATAATGACTATTTTAAAAACTACATTCTAGAAACAGGAGAGAAAGCAAGACTTCCTTTTGGCTTTGGAGAGTTCTCCATTAATAAAAAGAAGAGAAGAAAGCTAAAAACTGTAGATGGTAAAGAGGTGGTTAACTTACCCATAGATTGGAAAAAGACCAAGGAGAAAGGTAAACGCATATACAATTTCAACTATCATACAGAAGGATTTTTCTTTGGCTGGATGTGGTTCAAAGAATCTACAAGAATCAGAAACATAGACCTGTGGTATTTCAAGCCCTCTCGTGCAACGTCTAGATTACTATCCCATTACATAAACATTGACAGTAAGTATCAGAATATCTACTGTGAATGGAAAAAATAAAATAACATGTCATATTATTACAAGTATAACTTTGTTTCTCCTGATCCAGTTTATTCAACTGTCAAGGAAGAGTTAAAGTCTTATTTTGATACAGGAGCAGTAGATGATCTAATGTTCCCAACCTACTTAGATAAGTGTCTTATGAAACTAGGTAGGGCAACGTATGTTATTAGTGAAGAGGTGTTATATGTAGAAGACTTTGAAGCTAGACTCCCAGATAACTTTTATGCTGTGAGAGAAGCTTGGATGTGTACAGCAGCAGAAGGATACCCTTATCAAACAGCCAATTCATTCTACTCTCAAGCATTATCTGAAACCACTATACAGGTAACTCCTGTAACAGTGGGTGGTACTCCTTGTGTAGATTGTCAACATGACAACGCTTGTACCAATCCTCAATGTGATGGAAGTTGTCTACCTCAAATTATACCAGCTGTATACAAAACTAATCAACAAGGAACTAGAGCGTTCAGGCATGAATACTTACTTAAACCAGGTAATATTTCTGCAAGACAAAACTGTGATGTAACTTATACAGATGCTTGGGAGTTTTATCAAACTGCTCCTCCTATTAGAGAGTTCACTCCAGGATCTGCTAGTTATGATAGCTTTGATATTAGAGACAATAAGTTTGTCACCAACTTTAGAAATGGGGTGGTGCATTTGATATTCTATGCTACAGAGTATGATTGTGTTGGTAATCAATTGATTCCAGACAACTATCGTATCAGAGAGTTTGTTGAAGCGTATATTAAATATAAAGTATTTGAAACATTGTCTAATCAGTTAACTGATGAAACATTCCAACAGATACAACAAAAGCTAATCTATTATAAAGCATTACATGATGAGGCTTTTATAATGGCAATGATTGAGATTAAGAAACAAGATGCATGGACTAAACAAAGAAGAGTAAGAAATGACTTACAACGCTTTGGACAATATGAATTACCAAATAGAAGCTCAAGATATGGCAGAGGCTGGAACAGATAATCAAGGAACATCTAACATAAGACAAGAATTCAATCTTGGTAGAGTTGGGCTAGACATGGACTCTTCTGTAAATCAAGTACAGAAGGGGAAACTTTCCTATGCCCTGAATGCAGCATTAGAAAACTTTGACTCTAATTCTGTAAACTATCAGAATGAACCAGCTAACGTGTTCTGTTTAAATTTTCCTGAAGGTTATCAACTTATTGGTACACACTTCATCCAAGAGAAAAACAAACACATATTCTTCTTAACTAATCCTGAAACAGGAGGAAGTGAGATAGGATATATGGATAACAATGACTGTGTATACAACACGCTTTGTACTCCTATTCCTAATACAGAACTAACAGTTTGTGCTAACTCTCCTTGTTTAAACTTTGATATAAACTATCCAATTAAAAAGGTTGTACATAAAATTACTAACTGTACAACAGAGGTTTATTGGACAGATGGATTAAATCCAAGAAGATACATTAACATTGAACAAGTTCCTTACATCACAACTTATGTAGGTAATGAAACTTGTGATCCAATCATCGAAGCAACCTTAGATTGTAATAAATTAAAAGTACAACCTAACTTTCAAATCCCTAGTCTAGATGTTGTTGACATTGTTGTAGGAGGAGATTTAAAAGCTGGTACTTATCAGTTTGCTATTCAATATGCTAATGCATCAGGAGATGCATATACATCATACTACTCAATTACCAATCCTACATCTATTGCAAACACAGAGATAACAACACCTAACTTTGATTACAATGTAGGTAAGTCTATTGTGTTGAATGTCAGTAACTTAGATGTTACAGGATACTTCCAATACTTTAACTTGGCTGTTATCAAAACCATTAACAGTGGAACCACTGTAGAATTAGTGGGAACGTATAACATTCAAGAGAAGTCTACATCTATTACTTATACAGGTCAGAACATAACTCAAATCCCTTTGAGTCTTAACGATGTACTTGAGAAGTTCGCTTACTATGATATTGCTCAAGACGTTACAAACGTACAGGATGTTATTGTGTGGGATAACTTAACTTCTATTGACAGAATCAACTATCAGCAAATAGCTAATAAGATTCAACTTCAGTGGGAGACATATAAGTTACCAGCTAACAATACATATGCTGATGGGTTTTACACTACTAATCTTAGAGGTTATTTAAGAGATGAAGTGTATCCATTTGAGATAGTCTTTTTACTAGACAATGGTAAACAAACAGATGGTTTCCATATTCCTGGTAGAGCTAAGAATGCAAATGAATTAGCATATGCAGATGTGACAACATCTAACCCAGACTATGTAGGAGATGGTGCTCCTGAACCTTATTGGAGAATATACAATACAGCTAGCGTAACTGCTACTTATCCTGTCCCTACCACAAATGCTGGTAAAATAGGAGAGGCTTATCCATATCAATCTGGAGACTTTGCTTATTGGGAATCAACTGATACCTATCCATGCAATGTAGATATATGGGGAGACCTTGCTGGTCAACCTATTAGACATCACAAGTTTCCTGATGTTCTTGTAAGTCCTCACTTTGAAAGTGCACCTATTATATATTCTGGTGGACAGATACAACCAGTGATGCAAAATGCTAGTGCTGTGTATCCAATTGGTGTAAAGGTAGACGTACAACAAATAGCATTTCTCATCCAAGCATCTAATTTAACAGCTGAAGAGAAAGCCTCTATTGTTGGATTCAAAATAGTAAGAGGTAATAGAAGTACAAACAAATCCATCATTGCTAAGGGTATTCTTAGAAACGTAGGTAAATACACTAGAGAAGATCCTAGTGACCCTAATGCTACATACTACTACTATCCTAACTATCCATATAATGATCTTAATGAAGATCCATTCTTACTTGAGAGAAACAACGCTTACAACTCTCAATGTGATACGTATAAGATGACAGTATCAGCTGCTGGTACTTTACAATATACAGATTGTTTTACAGGAGAGGTGACTACACAAAGTTTCACTACTGCTACAACTGAGATATGTTCTATTACACTTCCTGTTTTAAATAGTGGGTCTGCTACATTTGTAAATGTTACAAATACAGCATTTACAATCACAATGACCAGTGCTATTTTAGCATACGCTACTTTTAGATACATAGATCCAGTTACACAAGCCACTCAAAACATTACAGTTTACTATGGTAATCCAGTAACAATAAACTCAACAATTGTTCCTGTACGTATAAGTGGAAGTCCTAGATTTACTATTGTTGCTGCTAACACTAATGAAAACCTTGCCTGCTATCCTCAAAAGCTAGATGGGTTTAATAATAATGAATCACCATACAGACAGGTGTTTAACTCACCTGAAACATCTTTTGGACAACCTACATTAGGTAATGTTCTTAAGCTAGAGAGTGTATTGTTTGGTGCTGGTAGGGCCCACTTTGTTAAAGTGGAGAAGCATGCTATGTACAAACTTCTCACTGAGCAAACACAAATCAGTGCTTTGAACTCTAGTAAAGCAATAGCTGACCTAGGAGGATTTAATGCTTCAGCATTCTTCACAGCATATCAAACATATCTACAGATCTATATAAATGGTATCAGTAGACAAAACTTTGCATATTCTTTTAATTCTAGATCTAGCTATGACTATAGTGTAGATATTCCTAATGATCAAGGAGTTAAGCAAAGACAACTTGATAAGTCACAGTACATTTTCCCAGGTGTTCAATCTGTGGGAGATAACTATGACATCAACAACTGGAACAGAGAATCATCAGTATATACCAAGAGTATTGAAACAAGAACTGGAGTGGGAGCTGTACCAGCTTTACCATATCCTAACAAAACACCAAATCTTGTTGTAGCAGGTGTAAGTCAAATTAGTGATACTTCAAGATTTACAATTTCACAAGTAGATAACTGTGCTAGTCCTGAGGCTCAAGAAGATATAAAGGTTGTTTCATATTATGGTTCAATCAAGACAATCAATAATGGACAGTGGGGACAGATATATTCATATCAAACAATTGATACAGGATTCCAAAGAATATTTAATGCTCTCCCTGCAAATGATCCTGAGGTTATCTTTGGTGGTGATACATTCATTGGTAAGTTTGGATTCAAAACTAAACTTCCATTCTTTATTGATAATAGAGTGAATGCTCCTGATGACAGTGACATTTACTATGATGAGATTGGTAATGTGGCTTACCCACAATACTGGCACTCAGCTAGATCTATCCTATCAGACTACTATGTGGGTGGTACATTGATGAAGAACATCATATCTACCAAAGCACATTATTTTGATTGTCCTAATGATAATATTGTACAAACATCAACTAGTACAACAACTACATCTACAACACCTCCTCCAGGAACAGTGGTGGCTGGTTCTTTGAACTACACATATGGTGGCAAAATGTATTTGTTTGCATATGGTATTCCTTATTACTATGTAGAGAGTTCTATCAATGTAGACTTACGTCAAGCATTCAACAACTTGGAGGGTGACTTCTACCCACATGTGAGCTCAGGTATTCCTGACCAATGGTTCCAAGAAAGTAGAGTGCCTATTGCATTTGATAACACTTACTATTACAATACAACATTCACTAAGCAAAACGTAGAGAACTTCTTCTCTCATTTGCCTGCAGATTGGGTACAGCAATTATGCTACACCCATTTTCCATTCAGAGCAATATACTCTGATAGACAAGAAAGCTATTCTGATAACAGAATAAATAGCTGGTTGATATATCGTCCAGTGAACTTCTTTGACTTCCCTCAAAACTATGGTAACTTAGTATCTCTAGATGGTATACAGAACAGAGCAACCTTAGCTAGATTTGAGAATAAGACATTGTTATACAATAACTTATTAACTATTGACACAAGCAATCCTCAGGCTGCATATTTAGGAGGTGGTGATTTATTTGGCAATACACCTCCAATTGACTTTGCAGAAACAGACCTTGGATATGTAGGATGTCAGAACAAGATGTTACTTAGAATACCACAAGGTCAAGTTACTGTAGATGCCAAGAGAGGACAGATATTCTTAATCCAAGGCACCCAAGCAACAGATATATCAGGCTTTGGTTCTGGGTTAAATAGATTCTTTACAGACCATTTATCATTTGAAATATTAAGGTATTTTCCTAATATTGATACAGATAATCACTTCAAGGGTATTGGATTACATGGTGTATTTGACAGCAAGTTTGAAAGAATCATCATCACTAAACTAGACTATATTCCTCAACCAGGAAAAGAAATATTCTATGATGAAGTGGCTAAAGAGTTTTATGTAAACCAACCAACTGCTGGTAATACATCAGTGAAGAGGTTTATAAATGTAACAGACTTAGAATACTTCTGTAACAAATCATGGACTGCTTCATTTAACCTAAACACTAAGAGTTGGGTAAGTTTCCATACATACATTCCTAACTTCTATATAGGAGAAAATAACTTCTTCTATTCTGGATTAAATGAAGGTTGTGATATCACAGCAGTGGCAGTTACAGAGATTCCTTCTCCAACCACTACAACTACTACCACAACAATTTTATATTGTAACTTGTCTGGTACAGCAGAGTGTATAGATTGTGGAATCACTACTACAACTACAACATCTAGTAGTACAAGCACTACAACTACCACAACCACTGCTACACCAACCACAACTACCACTACAACATCAAGTGTTTTCTACAATGTTGATTGGAGAATATCAGAATTTTCTAATACTGGACAATTAATACAGTTATGGTATAGTACAGACTTTGGTGCAACTTGGACACTATGGATAACAAGTACATTCCCAATTAGTGATTATCCACTTTATGATAATTTTGCTGGTACAATATTTAATGGAGGAGTTACAGTGTATCTTGCTATAACTGATACATCTGGTAATGATATTCAATATGGAACAGGTGCATCTAGTGGAGATTTTACATCTCTTTGTGGCAAATCAAATCCTTTCATAATTCCATCAATAAGTGCATATACAATAGTATATTTTAATCTTAATGCTAGTGGAGGAAACTTTGTTAACTGTCCTGTACCAACAACTACAACAACTACTACTAGTACATCTACTAGTACAACCACAACAACAACTACTACTCCACCACCACCAGGATGTGAGTTATCTGGAACAGCAAATTGTACAGATTGTATTTAAACATAAGATAAATGGCAAAGACAGTAATAATAAGATTAACATGCTCTGGTGGTAGAACTGGACCTTTCAATATCTCTGATAATGAAGGCAATGTTCTAGGCACCAATATAACCAAGCAAAACTTAATTGATGGTTATACTGTTAGTGTTGATGACTCTATTGAGAGTGTTATTATAACATCTGCAGGCAAGTGCAATGGAATCTTTATAGAGGTTTCAATTGGCACAGCTACTAAAGAGGAGCTTGCAGCTTTGACATATACAACATGTAACACAGGATCTATTTGGAGACATCTGACAGATGTACAAAACTATAATAAGTTCTATGGTAATATAGAACCATATATAATTGAATATCCTTTTAGCTACCAAAGCTATGATGAGATATTACAAAACGTGAAAGACTACAGTAAAGTGTACAACTATCTACCTATTCCAGATGGTGTGTTCAATGACAATGCTAGGATAGAAGTTGATAATCAATGGTTTAACAAAGCTGTTCTATACAATGGACAACAGTCTACAGGTGTATTAGAATTGGTACCAAAGCCTATCAACAACCTAAGTGCATACTTAACCTACCCTATGTACAATACTAATAGTAAAACCATTATGTATACAAAGAGTGATAACTTCTATCAATACAATACATTCTGGAGTCTTGTTAAGAACAAATCTATACCTTTATTCATGACAAGTTGTGAGTCTTTATCTATAGATAAGATTGTAAATCAACCAAATATGGATTATGGAAAGAGATCATTTAAGAAAGAACCATTGAGAGCTAAAGACCTCAAGGTGAGACACATACTTGATAACAGTTCTGAAGCTCATATAGTTTCTCAATTCATTATTACACCTGCTCAAATCTCTTACAAATAATGGCAAATTGGTTAGATAAATACGAACAAGGAGGAATGGTCTTAAAGAAGAAGACCAAGGATAACTATGGTAAGAAAGCTAATCCTAACAACGTACAAGCGTCTGTAGGTCCTGACTTTGTAGGACTAGGTTATAATATTAAAGGTAGAAACTATTCTCCTGCATGGGGTGGACAATTTCAGAATGGTGGTTTCTTACAACCTACTAGTCCTAAATTACCAAAAGGATATGTAATACCATATAACACTCCTAGCACTGAATTAGCTATGTCTATAGGAGGAGAAGATGGAGAACCAGCTTATTTAATTCCTTCATTTAAAGGTGGTAAGAAACTAAAAGATCCTATTGCTGAATATAAGAAGACAGGAGAACATCTTGGTGGTCCATTTAAAACATGGCAAGAAGCTGAGAAGTGGGAACAAGAGATTAGACATCCATATGTAGAAAAAGGAAAACCTATTCCTACACCACTTAAGAGATGGGGAGATATGGCTATGGGTGGTGGTATCCCAGGTGCTGTAGGATTCACGTACGCACGTACAATTGATCCTGCTCCTAGCAATGGTAAATATGCTAAAAAGACAAAAGCTTCTGCACAGAATGGACAAGAGATGAAGTTTTACCAAGAAGGGCTAGACTTCACTCCTAAGACTATTAGTCAGAATGGTTTAATCATGGACAGGTTTAAAGAAGAGAAAGCTCCATCAGATGCTACACGAGTGGCTGCTCCTGTAAAAGTTCTTACTAAGAAAGAGCAAGAAGAGAATGCTAGGATAAATAAAGAAACTCAAAAAAGAACTGAAGAACGCAATAAGCAAATATTAGATGAGAGAGCAGCTAGGAGAACAACAAAAGGAGATGTAAATGTTCCTGGTAGTTTTAATATAGCAGAAAAAGCTAGATTATTTCCTGAAAGTGTTGGTGGATTGGGAGAAATGTTTGATGAATACATAAACCCTGCATATACAGTGGGAGGATTAGCAGATGCACTTGGAGAATCAGTTGCTGCAAGAAGTCCTGAAGGTGTTGCTGCAACATTGGCAATGACTGCAGGACTAGGAGCAATGGGTCTTGATCCATTAGGAAGTGCTATGAAAGCTCAACGTTTTTCTAGAGGAGCAATCGATAACCTTGGTTACAATGTACAAACTGCAGGGTTTATTGGTAAAGGTCCAAGACCTACAGTTCAACCAACTAACCTAGAGTTAAATGCAATACGTCAACAAAGACTTAATAATGCAGTGACACAAGGAAGCCAAAGCTCAAGAGTTCCTTATCAGTTTCCTACAGATGAAGAACTTCTTGCTTGGAATACAGCAGAAGCTAATAGATATTATAGAAGACCTTCTGAAGTAACTCCTCCAGCACCTAGCACTCTTGAACTTGATCCTATTGAAGAATATTATCAAAGAAACCCTAGACCTGTTACACAAAGAATTCCTACTGAAGAAGAGTTAGCTGCTGTACGCAGTCAATTTCCTGTTGATAGAGAACTTCAATCTAATTTACAAATAGCTGCAGATGATCTTTTGCAAAGAATTAGAGGTGGAAGTTCAACAAGTATAACTCCTGCTCCTGCTCCTCAACCAATGAGTGAGAGTTTGCAAAGAGCTCTTAGAGATATAGACACAGAACCATCAGTAATTGATTTGGACTTTATAAGTGAAGATGATTTAGTTGCTCCAGCTCCAGCTCCTCCTGCTGCAGCATTACCTGTTGAGAAACAATGGGAAGCTGATAAGTTTCGTATTGGTCAAGGTGATCAATCAGGTGAATTTGTAACTAAACATCCTGAAGGTCACAATATACGTGAAAGCATAGAAGCTTATGAATCTGGTCGAATATTAAGAACTTATGATATAGCTGATGCAAAATCTCCTTCGCAACATATACAAATCAAAACTAGACAATATCCAGGAGACCCATATGTAGATGTAAGAGATGTAAGTTTCTTTAATAGAGACCCTAAGAGTAGCTCTAAACAAATGAACATTGTATTTAGTCACCTACCTGAAAAAGCACGTATAGAACCAATAAGTACAAGTATCCACTCTCAGCCATTATTAAACACACGTGTTGCTAAGTTAAGTAGTGGTCAACCAGGTAGAATACAAATTGAACCATTAACACGAATGTCTTCATTAAACCAAATTACTCGTTCTAGCTTTTCTCCAGATGCTTGGTATACTGAGATAATTGATCAATTTCCAAAACTTGAGAGAACTTATAAAACAATCAATGAGTATACAGGATCAGAGTTACCAATGCCTTATATAAAGTATAAAGGAAATCCAATATCATTTGAAGAGTTTAAATCACCTGATTTCAAAAGACAAGTTATGGAAGCTGGTAATCTTTTTGATATAGATGTAATGGTGAACAAATATAAGACAATTAAGAACTGGAAGAATGGTGGACAGATTGTAGACCCAATGGGACAATGGGCACACCCAGGAAAAACAACTATCATCCCAGGCAATGATATCACCATGAAAGGTGTTAACTATGATGTACTAGGTGTAAGTAATACTGGTGACAAAAAGTTGATGAAACCAGGAAAGAATTATAAATTTGATGGAGATTATGTCACTGAATATCCAAAAGGTGGCTGGCTAAATAAATATAAATAAACCACATATAAACGTTTGATATGAAAGATCAAATCTTAAAGATTGCAGGAGTTAAGTCTGAAAAGGAATTCTACAAGAAGTACCCAACAGAAGAAGCATTTATGAAAGCTCATAAGAAAGAGTTTAAGAAAGCTGCTATGGGTAAGTCTATGGTATACAAACAGTTACATCAACTAAGTGACTTTGGTAACCCTCCTATTGCTCAAACTGGAGTAACCACACCACCTGAGTTTAAATTTACTAAACCAGAGAGTTTTGGTGCTGGTGCACAAACAGCTGGTATGAGTGCTCTTAATAATTTAGATAAAATTGCTGGTGGAATTAGTGCTATTGCTGAGCAAAAGAGAAACATTAAAAAGGCTGACCAAGCTGCTCAGTTATCAGGACTTGCTTTGCAAGCTAATCAAACTATGGAGCAACCTAAACGTAATTATGTTAGAGAAGAGGACAATCCAATACAACCTGGACAATTAGGTAATCCTTATGGATCAGGCACAAACTACTTAGCTGAGAATGGTACAATGATTGGTGGCAACCCCACTGAGATTCAGAATACATATGCTCCTAATGATATCTACAATGATCTTGGATTTGAACCATTGCAAGAAACATACAAACAATTTAAACATGGTGGCCATATGCACAAAGCAGAGTTTGGAGAATACTTCCAAGACTCAGGTCAAGCACAAATTGGTAGTGCTGTAGGAGAATCTATTGGTTCTGCCTTTGGTCCTGCAGGAGCTGCTGTAGGTAAGTTTGCTGGTAAACTATTAGGAAATGCATTAGGTGGTGCTAAGGATGCTAGAGCATTACAAGCACAGAAAGATAAAATGGCTTTGACTCAAAGTCAACTTGGGTTCCAACAAAACAGATCACAAGGTCCTCTCAACGCATATATGGAAGATGGTGGATGGGTAAGTAATGATTGGCAGCCACAAGTAATTGCTACATTTGGTGAGCATAAGTTAAAAGACTTATTACAACCTCCTAATGATGCAGACATGTTACGTGCAGGTGGACACTTAAAAGAGTATACACCTCCTAGTGCTGCAGCTATGTTTACTGGTAGACCTGATATGCCTATGGCTCAAAATGGAGTACAGATGGCAATGGGTGGTGAGTTAGAAGTAGGAGATGGTGGATACCTTGAAACAATGTCATACAATCCTAACTTACCTGGTGGTGAGATAGGAATGTTCAGAGGTGCGTCTCATGACAATGGTGGTATTCAAACTAAGTATGGTGAGAATGAAGTGGAAGTAGAAGGTGGTGAACCAGCTGTTAAATTAAAAGATGGTGGATCTAGTGATAACCTTGTTGTATTTGGCAACATGAAAATCAATAAAAACATAGCAGATCTTATGGGAGATCCAAAAGCAAAAGGAATGAAGTTTAAAACATATATAGCTGACATTGCTAAGAATGATGCTAAACAATTAAAGAAAATTAGTAAAGCTGTTAATTTAATTGAAAACTCTGATGAGAACAATGCATTTGATCATTTGTCTTTAAATACAGGAAAGGCTATGCTCCAAGGAGCTAACGCTTGGCAAAAGATTAATGCTGATAAGATTAAAGAAGCAGGTATTGTACAAGATGCTATTCATCAGACAGCTAAGCATTTAGGTGTTAAGAATGACAAATTAGCTGAAGGTAAATTTGAAAAAGAAACAGACCCAAGCATGGTTGCCAAGTATGGTACTAGAGTACAAAAAGCTCAAGGAGGAGGAAACTGGGAAGGAGATGTATGGGTACCTGAAGAAGAATCACAAATGACTTTGCCAGATTTTGTAATTTCAAATACCCCTAAATTTCATCCTCCTAGCATCGAAGACATGCCAGGTGATTTCTTCTCACCTAAGAAAGGTAGTAAAGTATTAAATGCATTAAAGAAAACAGGTAAGTTTCTTGGAGATTATGCTCCTGCTGCTTTGTCTAATCTAGAACCTTTCTTAAGACCTACTAATGCAGATGAGCAGTTACCTCCAGATCAATTGTATCCTGAACTTTATGCATTGGCTACCAATCAATTACAACCTGTACAGGCTCAGACATTCCAACCAATGTTAGACAGCCCTGTTGATATTTCTTTTAATGATCAACTTGCTGCAGTTGATGCTCAATCAAGAGCTGCTATTAGAGCTGCTGGTGCTAATCCTGCTGCACAGGCAATGATTATGGCTCAGACATTACAAGCTAAAAATCAACTACTAGGAGAACGAGATAGAATGAATACTGCAAACAGAATGCAGGTTTATGATAAGAACAGAGCGTTGTTAAATGATGCTAAACTTAGAAACTTGCAAATCCTTGATAAACAGTACGAAAGACAAACTGAAGCTGCATCTAATACTGCTGAGAGAAACTTTAGTGCATTGAGTTCTATTGCTGCTAAGACTGCACAACAAAGAGCTGTTAATAGAAAGATGGCTGTTCTAGAGAATATGTACAACTTCAGATTTGATCCTAAGGGTAGAGCAATCAATGCTAATGCCCTACAGTTCTTTAACACGTCAGGTAATCCATTTGGTAGAGGACAGAGTTCTGGGCAACTAGAAGAAGGTTATGAAGATCTTTTCAATGCAGCAGGACGTAGAGTTGCAACTAGAAAGGCAAGTAGCTCTCAAAAACCTTCTCTTGATGAACTAGATAGTTTTATGGGAACGCAAAAGAATGGTGGTAAAACAAAAGCTAGAAATAGCTCAATTGTAAAAGCTCTAAAAAACCTCTAACTAATTCAGTTATAGTGAATTACTAAAATTTGTTATAGCTCTTGGTAATTCTAATATTTTAAATTAATTTTGTATTATGGCATCGTTTACTGATAAATCATTTCAATTTAACCCCTACATCCAGGAACTGCCAGTTCAGGAGATGTACCAGGTTGGTATGGCCAAACAGGCCCAGTACAACCAAGGTGTGCAAAAAATCCAGAACTACATTGATAGGGTGGCTGGTGTAGACGTGTATTTAGATGTAGATAAAGAATATCTTCAGTCAAAGCTAGGTGAATTAGGTAATAAGTTAAAGACAGTGGCAGCTGGTGATTTCTCTAACCAACAGTTAGTTAACTCTGTTACTGGCATGACAGCACAAATATCTAAGGATCAATTGATTACAAATGCCATAGGGTCTACAGCTAGATATAGAAGTGGATTAAGTAAAATCCAAAAAGATATAGATGAGGGTAAATCAAACCCAGCTAATATAAAAAACTTTCAAAAACAAGCTCAACCTTGGTTAAGTTCTACAAAACCAGGACAAGTGTTTAATGGTACATACAATCCTCACTTTGACATCATGAAGTTTGCTAAGGAGCAGTTTGATGCTGTTAAACCAGGCAAGTGGTCATTTGATCAATTGTATGAAACAGATGCTCAAGGTAACTATAAGTTTGATATTGTAAAAGATAAGAAAGGTAACATCATAAAACAAACTCCTGTTGTTTCTCCTTACATGGTAAGAATGGAACAAGAGGGTAGACTACCTGCAGAGGTTAAAGCTACACTTAATCAGATCTTTTCTGATCCTAGAGTGACTAAGCAACTTCAGATTACAGGAGAGTACAACTATGGAAACATTGATGAGAAAGGTCTTGCAGACATGGTGTATGCTCAAAGGGATGAGAAGACAACAGGATACAATGATAAGATAGCTGAACTTACATTACGTAAGACACTAGAAAAAACTGATGAGGGTAAGAAACTCATACAAGGAGAAATAGATCAGCTTCAAAGTAAATTAGATGGAGTTAATTCTTCATATGATAAACTAGCACAAGAAGCTTACAAGAACCCAGACTACGTAAGAGGATTTGTTTATAAAGAAAACTCTCTAGATAACTTACGAGGCATGTTTGGTTCAGTAAAGGTGAGCAAGGAAAATATGGAAAGTCCTCTTTGGAATGCTAACTTTAAAGAATGGCAAGAGGCTAATCGTATGAGAGAATCAGCTGCTGACCTTAAGTACAAATATGATGCTCTTGCCCAAGCTAGTGAATTAGCTAGATTAGCAAGAGAAAATGATCTTAGAATAGCAGCATTGAAAGCTACAACTGGTAAGAAAAAACCTGGGTCTGGTCCTGATGATGAACGAGGTCTTGAGTTTGCTGAGAATGAATCTAGCATGGATGTAATTGTAAACAGTGAGCAAGTAAAAACAAACGCTGCTAATGACATGTTAACTACAGGTAATGAACTTGTATGGTCAGGCTTCTTTGCTAACAATCCAAAAAACATTCAGGCACTAAGCAAACAAATAGCATTAGGTAAAACAAGAGAGCAAGGTATAGAAACCATCTTAAAGAATACTGCTAATGCTAACAAAGAACCATATGTAGATTTTATAAACAGATGGTCTGATAAAGTGGTAAATGAATTAAAGACAAAGCCAGGTGGGGTACCTCCTGCTTTGGGTGATGCTTATAATTTGTTTAAAAAGAAACAAAAGACTTTCCAATCTATATCACAGGAGGCAGCAGATGTTGATGCAGCAGTGGCTAAAGAATTAGGAACTGATTTATTAAAGGTGATCAATACTGTAGATATCAAAGATACACCAATGAAGTTCCAAGGTAAAGATGTTATAGTTACTAAAGAAGACTTCTATGACCTAGCTATATATGCTAAAGGTAATGTCACTGTAGGTGGCTATTTTGATGACAAGGTGCATAAAGAAAATGCCAAAGCTGCTGAAGCTAGATTAAATAGCAGAGGTAAAGCTTTTTTAATTCCCACTGTATTAGATAAGTTTGCTACCAGTACTCTTAGTCCTTCAGGTATTTTAAGAGATTGGAAAACTACAATAAGACAAGGTGTAGAACTATTACCATTTACAGATCAAGTTTATTTAAGAAACCCTAAAGGGTATCAAGTAAACGTGGATACTAAAGGTGACTTTGAAAACAATTTAAAAAAGGTATATAACATAATAAATACTGAAGCTTCAGCAAAAGCATTAACTAGAAAAGCTGAACTTCTTCAAAGTAAGAGCTTCTTCAAGCCTGATGTTAAGATGCCTATCCTTACAGGTGATGCTGAAACAGACAGACAAACCCTTAATGATATTAGAAGATGGACACTTGATTATGGAAGATCTGGAAAGAACTTAGCAGTCTCAGGTGAATTAGATGGAATGTTAGAAGCTATTAAAGGAGATCTAGCAGATATTTCATTAGAAGCAAAAACAATGACAGGTCCTGGTGGAAAGAAGGTTATACAAATATTAGGAACTGATTTAAAGACTAACAAGTCTGGATCTATTGTAATTGCAGATGATGAAGCTAAAGGTCTTGGTATTGATGTAAGTGGATTGTATGAGTCAGATGAAATTACAAACGTAAGACGTGCTATAAGAAGAAATCCATTAGGCTCTACAACTATGTTAGATGCAGGAGATGTTTCTACATATCTAAAACAAAATGGTTCATACTTTGAAAAGTTTGAATTCCCAAGAATGGTAGGTAATCCTAACTATGATATGCAAGCTAATATAGTGAAAGCTAATGATATGTACTATGCATATATTTATACCTCTACAGCAAATGGTGGTAAGAGGAATGTACAAGCATTACCAGGTGATCCAAACTTGGAAGTTGTTGTAAATAAATTGAAATCACTAGGTCCAGAATTTGCACAAGCTGCATTAAAATAATAAAGAATGCCAGAAGAAAAAATAATTAATTTAGGAGAAGGTGTTAATGCTACGCAGCCTACCACTGAACCAAAAGTTGTTAACTTGGGTGGTCAGTCAAATTTTCCAGATATCAGTCTTGATTTCTCTAGAACTGATAGCAAGGTGGGTGTTGTTGGAGGTGATATGTCTCCTCAAGATATATGGAACAATACTGATCCAGGAAAAACTAAAGTTCCTCAACTTCCTGTTTCTTCAATATATATTGGCAATAGATATAAAAGCAGTAGACCATATGAAACTGATCTAGAAGAAAAGTATGCACAACAACAGAGTGCACTAGAGCAGTGGAGAAATGGTGCCTTAAAGTTTGTAGGCACAGCTACCAATAGTTTTATCTCTGGTACAGCTGGTACTGTCTATGGCTTAGGTGCTATGGTACGTGATGGTAGATTCTCTTCATTGTTTGATAATGAGATTAATAGGAAGTTAGATGATTCATACAAGGCATTAGAAGATATACTTCCTAACTATATGACCCAGAAGCAAACTGATGCTAACTGGTATTCCCCTGATTATTTATTGACAGCTAACTTCTTTTCTGATGGTATCCTTAAAAACTTAGGGTATTCATTAGGTACAATAGGAGGTGGTTTTGCGTGGAGCAAAGCCCTAAAGGCATTGGGTGTAACTAGTAAGTTAGTCAAAGCAGGTCAAGGTCTGGAAGCACTAACAGCTGTAGAAGAATCTATGGCTGCAGCTCCTAGGTTACAAAAGTTTGCTGCGTTTGATGGTGCACTTAACTCTGTAGCACAGAAGTATTTAAAGTCACCAGCAGCTTCTGTATTGAGAAACTCAGACAGAATTATTACATCTGCCACAGGTACATTTGGTGAAGCAGGATTAGAAGGTCTTCAGAACATGAACACCTTTAGAAACAATGCTATCGAAGAATATAGAGATAAGTATGGTGAAACTCCTACAGGTAAAGATCTAGATGCTATCAACGCTTATGCAGATAAGATAGGTAACTTTACATGGGGAATGAACTCATTGCTACTCACAGCAACAAACTACATTCAACTTCCAAAGATTTTGGGTTCTTCTAAGAAAGCAGATGCTGCATTGATCAATGACATTGAGCAATCAGTAGTTGGTGGAGAATGGTCTAAATACTTACCAAAGACAAGACTTGGTAAAATAGGTAGTGGCATCAGAAACATTGGTGGACTTATTGTATCTCCTTCAGAAGGTTTTGAAGAAGGTGCACAGTTTGCTATTCAAACTGGTGTTAATGATTATTTCAATAGAGCATATAGAAATAAAAAAGATGTTTCTAGTTTCCTAAATAACACAAACAGTGTAATGGGAAACATAGTTGAATATGGTATAGATGAAACATTGAATACCAAAGAGGGTATGCAAAACATCCTCATAGGTGCGTTGTCTGGTGGATTACAACAAGCTGGATATGTAGGCACATACCAAGATGAGCAAGGAAGAACAAGAGTAGGGTTTGGTAAATCTGGTGAATTAGGAGAAAGAGGATTTTTAGGATATGGTGGTGAAAGAGGTAGAAATACAGATGTAGCAATACAGGCATTGAATAAAACAAACTCTGCAGCTGTTCTAAAAGACCTAGCTAACTATGTTGGTATTGGTATTGGTTCTCAGAAAGCAAGACAAGCAGCTATCATAGCTAATGATAAACTCACTGAGAAAGACATGGAGCATGACTTCACTCTATCTTATTTAATGCCTAGAGTAAAGTATGGTAAGATAGATGCTGTTAACCAAGAACTATCCTACTACAAATCTCAAGCTATGGATAACGTAGGCTTTGAGGAATTAGTAGCTGATGGTATAGTTAATGCTAATGAAACTAAAGAACAATTTGTTCAAAGACTTGACAACTTATCAGCTCTAGCCAAGCAGGTAGAAGATACCTATTCTATGGTTAGAGAAAGATATTCTAACATTGCTGATAGAGAAGGTAACAAGTTATATAGTGATAAGGTGATAGACAAACTTGTATATGCCACAGCCAAGGTGGGTAACTATGATGTGCGTATTCCACAAGTGAATTCTATTTTAAATGTAGCTGGTATCAATACTGCTGAAATCTTACAAAGTATTATTTCAGGTAATGAGCCTAACAAACAAGCTACACAAACTGTACTAGATCAAATCAATAGCATGGATGTTATATCTGATGTTAAAGAAGATCTTAAAACTGCACTAGCTGATGTTATTGACCTTTCATTAAACAGAAGAAAATATATCCAAGAGTATGATGCTATCAAGCAAGATCCTAAAGGATATGAGGAAATGGAAGAAGAGTTTGGTGCAGAGGAAGAAGTTCCAGTTACTGTTGAACAGAGAGTTGCCCCAACAAAGAAGAAAGGGAAAGAGAAAATTGTTGAGAAGAAGTTAGAGATTGGTAAAGAGTATACTCTTGAAGAACCAGTATTGGTACAGAATGGTAAACTAATAGTTCAGCCAAAGATAAGCGTACTATCACAAACCTTAGGAGGAGAACTAGAAGTTCAACTTCCTGATGGTAGTGTAACTTTCCTTACTCCTGAACAGTTCAGACAGTTTAAAATAAGTGACCAGTTAGTTTCAAATGAGGATGTTAATTACATCATGGATAAGGCTATTGCCACTGTGTTAAAGAAGGCTGAGTTCAAAGATGTTCAAAAGCCTGAAGATCAAAGTGCTTTAGAGTTTGTTAACTCATTAGACAACCCTGAGTTAATTAATGCTATCTTTGCAGAATATAATAAGGCAGCTACCAACTATTTTAAGAATAAGGCTAAGGATGAAAAGATTAAGAAGGGAAATGAAGAAATTCTAAATAGTCAGAATACAGAAGTACCAGGCGAACAAACTGGTGCCAAAGCTGCTGAGTATGAGCAGGTTAATAAAAAGACCAAGTTAATTATTCCTAGAGCCACTATATCTACTCCTCAACTTCCTGGGTATCAAAACTCTATAAAGTTTGGAGCTGACATGTATAAGTTTTCTAATAGAAAACAAATACGTGGTGTATATGTAACAGCTAAAAATGAAGAACAACTAGGACTAAAAGGATTGATGAATCACATCAAAGGAACTAGTGATGTGGATCCTAGCAAAACTATTGCTGTGGTAATGGTTGAGCAAGTTGGTAGCAAGATTAAAGTGGTGGGTGTAGATGGTAAAACATTAGACAACCCTACATTTGATACTGCTGTATTTCAAGTGATGCCAGATCCTAAGTTCCAGTGGAGCGAGAAGTTTGGTGGTAAGAGTATGTTCCCTCAGGATACAACAGAAGCTGAGAAGAATGCAATTATAAAAGAGTACACTGAGTTTGCAAATGAAACATTAGACTCTACAGACTTAAACACTTTCCAGATTGAGGCATCATTTGGTGTTCCTCAAACTGTATTAGATGCACAGGGTAATCCTGTTAAGAACGTAAGAACTGGTGCTGTAGCTGCTGGATTGATTCAAGAATCAGACCTAGCTACAAAGCCTGTAATATATATTCCTACTTTGAACAATGTAGCTCAAAGAGGATCAACAAGTTATGCTAATGCTTTAGGTAAAATATTCTTGATAGCAGGTAATGGTTATGTTCCATTACAGAACAAGTTACATAGTGAAAAAGAAGCTGAGGTAATTTATCAAGCAATTAGTAGATTAGCTACTATTAGATTTGAAGTAGGAGACTTTAATTCAGCTGAGGCTAAACGTCTAGGGGCTGATCGTCTATTTGATTGGTTACGTACTGTAACCTATTGGGGAAGTCCTAAAAATGCTGCTAGTCCAAACAGTGTGTGGTTTAATGCAGATGGTCCACTAGAATTAAAACTTAACATATCAAATGATGGTACAAGTTATCCATTCACTCCACTTAGCATAGAAGCAAATAAAGATGCTATTGTAGAGAAGTTACAAACTATGTACAATAACGTAAGATCTGCTTACGTTAGCTCTGAACTATCTAATTGGAATAACTCTTATGAACAAATACTAAGCGTTGGTGCTGATGGCAAGATAACCACCAAAAAGTGGAAGAACTATCAAAGCTACTTATTATCTACGTCAGGTAGAACAGGACAAGAAACTCCACTAACTGTACCTTACAAAGAAGCTACACCTACCACTACTAATAGAGAAGGTATCTACTTTGTAAACACAGATACAAAAGAAAAGTATGCTGGTGTAATTAATAAAGCTACAGTGGCTAAGAAGAACATTGTTATTCCTGTAGCTCCTTCTCCAACAGCAGGATTTGTAATGGATGGTAAAACACCTAACACAATCAAGAATGCTCAGTATGGAGATATTGTATTCACTGTAAATGGTGAAGAGTTAACAACAAGTGGTGGTAAGTCTGGTGTTGCGTTAGTACAAGATGCAAGTGGTAAGTTAGTATCTCAACCAGCAATTGAAAAATTAGCTGCAGAGAAAAGCCTTCCTATTGATAAAGCTACTAGTTTATTAGCTAACTCTATATATAATAAGTTGACAACCCCTGCTGCTGCTCCTGTAGCTCAACCAACTCCTGCTCCTGTAGCTACTGTAGCTCCTGTTGAAGAAGTTGCTACAGAAAGTGATGAGGCTGAGATTACTCCATCTGATGAGGATTTGATTAGACAACAGATGAATGAGATGGGAGATGATGCACCATTTCGTGTTAAGGTTCAGCAAGATACAGATAAGTTTGAGAAAGAAGATTGGCCAAAGATTGAGGAGTTCATGAAGAATAACTTCCCTATGATTCCTCTATATAGAGTTAAGAACATTATCAGAGGCTTGGGTGGTATTGAGGCTTGGGGTATGTTGAGAAATGGTGGCATCTATGTATACGAGAATGCAGAGGTGGGTACAGCATACCATGAGGTATTTGAAGCAGTATGGAAACTATTCTCTAGCCCTGAAGAAAAGATTAACATTACTAATGAATTTAGAAATAGAGCTGGTAGTTTTGTAGACAGAGTGACTGGTGAAACAGTTAAATACTCTGAGGCTACTGACTTCCAACTTAAAGAACAATTAGCTGAGGAGTTCAGAGACTTTGTACAATATGGCAAGGTTCCAATGAAACCAGCTAAAGGACAACCATTTATTGTTAAGTTGTTCAATGACTTAGTTAACTTCATCAAGTCATTCTTTGTAGGACCACAAGCTGCTAGGAACACAGAGGAGTTATTCAAGAGAATGACCACTGGTTTCTATAGCAAGCAATTTCCTGCACGTCAACAACTATCTTATGCAAAAGCAGGTATTATTAATATCAGTGATGCATTTGCAGATAGAGAAAGTGAAACACGTATTAAAGGATTTGCAGGTCAAGAGGTGAATGACATCATGCAACAAATGACCTATGAGGTTTTAAGAAGAGTTGTTAGACCAGGAGGTAATATATTTAACATTACTAACAATACTGTAAGTAATGAAGAACTTAAGGATGCTTTACAAAAGACAGCACTTAAGTCTAGAAAGGCTGCTGAAAAGTTAATTGAGAAAGCTAGAAAGGTAAGTGAGCAAGAAGGTAAAGCTGCTGAAGAAAGATATGCGTCTATCATTGATAAGTCTAATTCACTATGGAGTAGGATTACAAACAACTGGGATGCACTAACTGAGAAGCATAAAGAATACTTACTATCTTATAACATTGAGTTTGATGAGAACAATGAAGCAGTTGTTCTTGAAGACAAAGGTAAAGATGAAACATACAGTAGTGCTGAGAAGATAGATAACTTCAGAAAGGCCAACTCTGCTATCAAGTTATTGCTTTCTACTATTCCTATAGTTAGAAATGGTGACTTGGTATATACATCTATTAATGGAGCTAAGTTAATTCCTACAAGTGAGGTTTATATGACTATCATTAATAGAACATATGCAGCCACTAACCCTGATGAAATGTTAGAAGCTTTACGTCAACTAGCAATAGATGATGAAAACTATCGTACATTATATGAGCGTATTACAAGAAAACCATATGATGATGGAGACCCTAGCTATGAAAACCTAGGTGAAGACCATCAACTTAGATTAGTTAATGCCTTATGGAGATTGTTTAATAAACAAAACCCTACAGTTAAAAACTTGTACATCCTAGACAATGGTGATGTTCAGGTGGGAGATTCTAACTTCACCACAGCAGCTAGACAATTAGCTGATGAGTTTAAGAATGGTATAGTTTCTTCTGTAAAGAATGATACTAAATACTTTGAATACAGTGGTTTAAGAAAGGGGTATGCTCCTAAGATAAATAATCAAGGTAAAGCTGTTATTGGAGATTTCCCTACAGCTACATTAGAAGAACAAGTTAAGTTCTTAAATAAGCTTGGAATTCCATTTAACATAGCTGATGTAGATCAATTAGATGTGGATGACAAAACTAGATTTACTAATGCAACATTAGGTATAAAGAAGAGCTTTACAGATCTTGAGGTGGTATCTACACTAACAGGTAGAACCCTATCTATCAATGGTAGATTATTAGAACTAGCCACTATCCAAGCTAAGATTAAAAACCCTGAGTTTGATAGTGTATTCTATAATGTAAATGGAGATGCTACACAAACCTTTATTGGTGTGAATGCCCTAAGCAATTTACATAGTGCATTGTCTAAACTAAGTAACATTAGTGAATTAGCTAACACTCCATATGCATATCTATTAACAGATACATTTGCTCAAAACTCTGTAATATTAAACAAGATGTTTGATATTGCTGGTAATGGAGATCGTATCAAGGATTCAGAAAACTTAATGGAACCTGCTTGGGCTGATGGTACAATCAACTCTACCAATGCTAAGAAGAAACAATCTAGTAAGCTTACTTACCAAGAACGTTTGATCCAAGAGATCAATATGAACTTGGCAGGTTTCTACTATAACCTTGTTCCTGGAGACTCATCTCTAGAGCACATGGTTTATATGAAAAATGCTGTTAGCAAAGAGAATGTAATAGAAGGATATGAAAATGGTGGAATCAATGAGATATTCAAAGGCTACCTTATATCTGAGTTAAACCTTGCCAAGGAAGGACGTGATGTTAGAAACAGCAAAGAGTTACGTTTCTTCAAAGCCATCTTAGGTGAGACATTACATAATGATATTATAGAAGCAGAAGGAACTTCTGAAGAAGTTTATGCTGCAAATGAAGATAGAATAAATGCTGCGTTAGCTAAATACATTGCTGATAAAACAAGGCAGTTTAAGAATACTCTATACGACTATGATATTATTAAAATAGATGAGGAAGAGCCAGACGTTTGGACTTTGACTAATCTATCTATGGGTAAGGTTATGGATGATGAAGATTTGATGCAGCATCTTGAGATGCTACAGATCAACTTCATGATCAATAACATTGAGCTACATAAGTTATTATACTCAGATCCATATCAATACAAGGATGAGTTAAAGCGTATTAAGAACTTCCTATCTCCACGTCAATCATTAGCAGCTAACTCTTCAGAGTTAAATGCTGCTATGAACAATGTATATAACAAAGAGTTCAAAGAAGGGGAAGTAGGATATATAGACTTCACAAGAGACTATTTCAGAACAGTTACAATGACTGATGTATTAGCAGTTGGTGATTTGCCTGGATATGGTAAAGGTGGAATTAATAAAGAAGAAGCTGATAGTCTTACTCCTATTGAACAAAACTTTACAGATGGTCAAGGTGGACGTAAAATGCAGGCTAAGTTTGCAGGTAAGTCTACTATGGATTTAATTCTTTCAGGAGACAGAACTAGAACTACTCGTGCTAATACTGATATCCAAAGGATGATGCAAGATTATGGTCTTACTAACATTGAAGACTTGGTTGGTAAAACAATTCGCATGACAGATAAAAGTGGTCGAGTTGCTTATACTAGAATTACAAATGTTGTTCCTTTTACTAAAGAATATCAAGATGCCACATGGCAGAAAGAAGGTTGGGAAAAATCTGTAACAGATAGATTAGTAGGACAATATCCTTATGCTATAGAATTTGAATTAGCTTCTGAGGAAGAACCATTTGAAGAAACAGATGGTTCTGGTATTATATCTCTACCTGCCCATCGTAACTTTAGAATACGCAGTGGTGATTGGAATAGTGATGAGGAGCTACAATACAGATTTGATATTAGATATGAGAAAGCTGTAAAGGCAGGTGCTACCCCAGAACAAATAAAAGAATTACTAAAAAGTAATCCTGGTGTTCAAAGCACATACACTCCAATCAAACCTATTGTATCTGGTAATAAAGGTAATGGTCAATTATACAATGATATTGTACTAGATAAGTTTGCCCTTTATCCATTGAGCTTCAGAGTGTTACATGAGTTTAACCCTGATGTAAATGCTATCAAGTTGTACAACAAGATGCAAAGAGAGGACATTGACTATGTTGTATTCAAGTCTGGTAGAAAGGTGGGAGCTCAAGAAACATTTGATCCATATGATGAAAATGATAATTTTAACGAGGCACCTTTTACTGAAAAGCAACTTGTAAACGTTCCTTTCTCTATCATGTCTACTCAATCTGATGTACCTTCTAAAGAAGATGGAGAGGTTACAAGAGGTAGTCAAATCACCAAATTAGTCACTCTTGACTTAATGGAAACTGGTGTGCCTGTGGACTACAAAGGAGGAGTAGAAGTTTGGAATAGACTAAGTGAAGATAAGAAAAAAGAAGCTTCTCCATTATACAATGAGATTAAGAATAACCAATACATTCTTGAGGGAATGATTAGTTTAGGTTTCAATAACCTACTTAACTCTATGGGAATCAAGAAGGTAGGAGAAAAGTTTGAAGTGACAGACTTCTCTAAAGCAGCTAATACATTACGTAGAGAGATACTTAAGAGAGAAGTGAATGACAACATTGCTGATTCATTAGCTGGTTTCTTAGAAGGTAAGGTGACATTAGAAGCTACACCTGCATACCAACAGATTAGAAACATCTTATATTCTATTGCTGACAGAGAAGTTATTTCTCAGAAGGTAAATGGTGGTATGAAAGTACAGCTTCCATCTACCTTTATGGAAGAGAACAGAGTTAAGAAAGCAGGTGAGAAAGGATACACATCTGATGTACTTAAGTTCTACACTAACAAAGAAGGACAGCGTGTTGCTGAGGTGATGTTATCAAGATGGTTTGATATAGACATGTCAGATCAAGAATTGTTAGACTACCTTAACAATACAGATGAAGGTCAAGAGATATTAAAAGGTATAGGGTTTCGTATCCCTACACAGAAGCAAAACTCTATTGATGTCATCAAGGTGGCTAAGTTCTTACCTAAAGAGTTTGGAGATAGCGTAATCATCCCATCTGCATTAGTTAAGAAAGCAGGTTCTGACTTTGACATTGATAAGTTATCTGTATACCTAAAGAACATATACCAAGATAAGAATGGTGACCTTAGAGTTATTCCTTACTTTGGTGTAGGAGAAAAGGCTATTGCTAAGATAAAGGCTATGGGTCTTGATATGAATACCTATGAGCTATACAAAAGATCATTAGAGAATGCATACTTTAAGTCTCTTGAAAACCTTATATCTAGTGAAGAGAACTTTGAGCCTCTAACTACTCCTAACTCAGCAGACCAATTAAAGAAACTATCTGGTGAGATAGTTGGTAAACTTGGATTGGCTAAGATTGACTATACTGACCCAGGCAACATGTTAGATAGAAGGTTTATGTCTAGACTTAGACAAGCATTCATATCTGGTAAGTATGCTATTGGTATTGCTGCTGTAAACCAAACAAACCATTCTCTTAACCAAAGAAGCAACATCTTTGTTGACTTTGATGGTATGCAAGATAAACTAAGTGATGTAGATAGAGAATGGATGGGTGATGGTAAGATTAAGTTTGAAAGTTATAACACTGTAGAAGTTAATGGTAAAACATACCCAAGTCTTTCTCAGGTTTATAACCAAGGCAAACAAAGAATATCAGACATCCTATCTCAGTTCATTGATGGATTTGTGGACATTGCAAAAGGTCCTTGGATTATTGAATTAGGTATGACACCTAACGTAGCATCTACATGGATGTTCCTAGCAAAAGTTGGTGTACCTATCAAGTCTATTGCATACTTCATGAACCAACCAATCATACGTGATTACTTACGTAAGATTGAAAACTCAGGATACTCTTGGTTATTCATTGATGACTTTGTAAAAGAAATCAAAGCTGATCCAAAGTATGCTGTAGGTGAGAATTACAACTTTAGTAAGTTTACCACTATACCTAATAACACTAAGCTATTAGAAACATTAGGTGCTAAGAAACTTCCTAACCAAGATGATAGAGCTCAGCAACAATTCATGTTAGATGAGTTCTTGAAATATGCTAAGATGGCTAGTCAGTTGTTCACTGTAACTCAAGGGTCTAACTTTGATACAGCTACATTCAACGACCCATACCTAGTATTCAAAAAACAACAACAGCTTATCAAAGCTCAAAAGACAATCATTGCTTCTGTAGATAAAAATGGTAACATTATCCCTGGTGTAGATTCTATATTAGAAAACTCTTTCTTAGGAGTAATGGCTAACAGATTACAGGATGTAAGAAATGCCTATGCTGAGATACTTACATCTGACAATAAGAACGTTAGAAGCGTAATAGAAAAGGTTCTACTTCCTTATACAGACTTACCAGATGGAGACTTCATTAAGGTGGCACAGAAAGCTGTAGCTGACTTATTTGACTGGGCTGTACAAATAGATAGAAAGTTAAACACTCAGATTTCAGAAATACTATTATCAGATAACAACGCTGCTCGTGACATCAACAACTTTGTAGTTAAAGTTAAAAATAACAAAAGACACAAACTAATTGATAATCAAGCAATTAAGTTACTAGAACAGTTACCTTCTCCAACAAAAGGTGGAGTGAACAATGTTAAGATAAAGAATAAGAGTAACAAGGTGTTTGATCAAAACGAAATCATTAATGGTTTTAGAGAGCTGAAAGAATACCTTGGTGATGATCCTCTGTATGGTAAGATTGTAAGACTTGCTGTATTACAATCAGGATTATCTAAGAGTCCTATATCTTACACAAGCTTGCTTCCATATGAAGACTTTGAAGAGGTTTACAATAAGACATTGTCTACATTAAACAAGATGCCTAACTTAGATGACTTCTATAACTTAGGTGTGTTCCAAAGAAACAACTGGAATAATGATGACATTGTTCCATATAGAAAAGCTAAGTTTAAGCAAAACAAAAATGGTGATTGGTTCTATGCTAATGCATTGAATATGAAAGACCAAACCATTGAAGATGCTACAAATCTAGGAAGAATACCACAGCTAATGAAGCTTTCTTCTCTAGCACGTGATGCAAACAAAGACTATATTGTATACTCTTGGGAGATTGGAAGTAAAGAAGAGAAGGCTGAAATGAGAAAGAGAGGAGACTACTCTTACATCAAGAAGGCACTGTTCAAGAAGGTGTACAATGGAACATCTCCATTAACTACCAAAAACTTCTATGGCACAGATGTTTATACCTACAAGCAAATCAATGCGTGGGGAGATGGTATTAAAGCTAATGAGTTTTATAATGTAGTTAAAACATCTGTAATTCCTAATGGTTTTGAAGAATCAAGGGAAGTAGAAGATGCTGATATATTAGAGTTCTTTACATATGATGAGGCTACAGGTACAGATAAAGAAACTGTAACTCCTCCACAGACTATTAATGAAAGTACAAATGTAATTGAAGGTAAGATATCACTTCCAAGAAGAGCTACAAAGAAAACAAAGTTTACAATAATACGTGATAATAAAGAGGTTGAGAAAGAAGGATATAAACTTATAATTCCTGAATATCCTAATGCTAATGTGTATGTTTCAAATGAGGCTATTGATCAAGAAGGTTTCATATACAAAGATGATTGGAGAGTTGAAGCAGGAGGTTTATATATAACTCATATAGGTTCTAGCACTATTGATAAAGCAATTGCTATGTTCCAACAAAATGTAAATAACATTACTAACACTGAGGTTTTAAAGAAAATACAAGACGTTAGTAATTTGTTTGTTGGAGATCCACAAGAAACATTAACTTTACAGGATGGTAGAGCTTATACAAAACTAGAAATAGATGGTAAGCTTTTAAAGAAGCTAGGATATACTCCTGAAGAAATTGGTAACATACTAAAAGAAATCTGTTAATATGGCAACATGCCCAAATAAAAACTCAGACAGTTGGAAGCAGCTTGTAGAACTCAGAGGTGAGGCAATGGCTCATTACCTATGGGATGAATACAATGGTGAGGTTCCACAAGATATTCTTGATAATGTAGAGCAAATTGTTACTGCTCCTCAGAAAGCAATACAGGAGCAGTTAGCTAGAACACAAGATCCTAAGTATATTAAGAAGGTTCAGTATGATTCTGCAAACACAGATCCTCTGTTATTAGATTCTGAAGAAGCTAACAATGGCTATGAAATCATGAATAGTGATGGTACTTGGACTAAGATAACAAAGAGGGTAACTGATAGGGTTAAAGCTTGGTATAAAGAAAGGTTTGGTAACAAGCAGTTCACTGAAGCAGAGAAGAAGTTCAATGAACTTAAAAGAAACTATGGGGTTGCTGGTCACAAAGATCTAGAAGAAATACATGAAAGATACTTCAATAAAGATGGAACCAGAAGACCTGAACCATTAGACAGACCTAATAAATTCAATGTAGAGACCCAAGCAATGTATAACATGCTTGAGACTTATTATTCTGACTTAATCAAAACATTCCCTAAGGATACATTAGTATTCTCTGAGGTGATAGTTTATGATAGTAAAAATAAAGAGGCTGGTACAATTGACTTTCTTGCTGTAGATCCTAATGGTAAGACTCACATCCTAGACTGGAAGTTTATGTACATTGCTGGTAATGATGTTGCCTGGTTTAAACAAGGAGCATTCAATATCCAGATTGGTACATACAAACAGATGTTACGTGATAACTATGGAGTGAAGGAGTTTGGTATGTTACGTGCTATTCCCATCTCTATGGAGTTTGGATTGAAAGACAAACAAAATCCAAAAGAGGGATATGAACTTACAGGTATGGCAGTTGGTTCTGTAGATAAGTCTCAAATAGATCCTATTATGGATCTTAAACTTATTCCATTATCTGAAGAATCAGAAACCACTGGTAGTGAAGCACTTGATGGTGTATTACGTAAGTTGAATGCACTAATGCGTGAATATGCTAAAGAGAAGGTGACTGATGAGGGAGAGCGTATGTTCAAGATTGAACGTATGAATACTCTCAGAAAAGCCATTCGTTTAGTGCAAGGAACTGGTAACCTACAACCTCTCATAGACGTAATCCAGGTGATGAGAAGAGATGGTGATAGAATCTTAAATGACTACAACACTATCTACAAAGACAGAGCTGCTAGAGACACTGACTCTACAAACGCAGAACTATCTGACTTTGCTGATGATATGAATAACTACATTAGATTCTCTGAAGTCTTCTCAAGCATTGGTGATGATATAGGTTATTTAATCTATACAGCAGACATGGAAGAGTCAGCTGCTAGTGAAGAAGAAAAAGAGAACGTAGCTATTAGAAAAGAAATCTTACAAGAACTAGATTCAGAGTCTAAATTCATTAGACTTTCTATTAAACAAATTACTAAGGCATCTGAAGAGTTTGCTGATAAACACATAGGACAAAGAAACCTTGTAACAGGATTAACCAAAGCTGAGGCAGTAATCAAAGGATTGGCTGCTAGATTTAGAGGTGTATCTGAACTACCTTCACGTGCATTACAAGTTTTATATAAACTTACATCTACAGCAAAGAACAACGCTGCAGCTGATGCATTTAAAGAAGTGGAAGTCCTAATGAGTCTTAGAGATAAGCTTGTTGCTAGAGGTGGTGATACAAGAAAACTTGTACAAAAGCTTTACCAAAAGACTACAGAAGGTGGATTGGTAAATAAACTAATCTATAAGTATAAGAAAGACTTCTTTGAGCAAATAGATGAGAAAGCTAAGGAAGGTGGAGATAAAGAATGGTTATTAAATAACATTGATGTAGAAGCTTATAGAAAAGAAGCTGCACCTTTGTTAGAAAACCAGATTGCTAGAATCAGTAAAAACTCTTACTCTGGTTCTGAAGAAGAACAAAATGAACAGAGAGAAAGATATATACTTGAGGCACAACGCTTATGGGATATAGATAGAGCAGACTTCAATGGCTTCAACAACTATGTTATTAAGAGACATCCTAAAGATGACTGGTTCTCTGAAGAATACTTAGAGATTCAGAAAGATCCTGACCTACTTGAGCTATACAATTTCATTACTAAGTATAATGAGAAGGCAAAGGATATTGGTTACATCAACAACATGGTGTCTAAAAACTTTCTACCATTCATTAGAAAGAGCATGGCTGAGCAGCTTGTGTGGGATAATAAGTTGTCTATCATGAGCAACTTTTATAATAGCTTACAAGCTAGAACAGATGACACTGGTTATGGTAGCATCAACGAAATCACAGGGGAACTACAGAATGGTATTCCTAAATACTATACATATGACTTCACACAAACTGATACAGGAGTTAATGACTACTCTGATGTGAGTGAAGACTTATTTAAAAACCTAATTCTATACATTCAACAGGTAGAGAAGTATAAGTATCTATCTGATGTAGAAGGTCAGTTAAACTTAGTAAGAACCATTGAGTCGTTCAAAGGACATCTTAACACCACTAGATATAGTGATATAGTTAGAAAAGATGGTACTCCACAAGAACTTCCTGGTAATGAAGAGAATACAAAGATATATGATGAGTTCTTAAGAGCTTTGTTGTATGATCAGAAATACACTGTAGATAATGCAGACTTACCATTAAACATGGGCAAGGTGACAAACTTTGTTAAGAATGGTATTAATAGACTTGCTGGTAAGGAAATCTTTTCACCTGAAGAAAACCCTACACCTACATCATTAATTAAAACAATGGATGCTGCTAACAGAGCATTCCAATTAAAGGCCCTTGGATTTGAATTCATCTCTGGTGCTGCAAACATGTTTGGTGGTAATATTCAAATTGCCACCCAAGCAGGAAACTACTTCAAGAGTAGAGAATTTGCAAAGAATGAGATTAAACTTATTGGTCAGAGATTTGATAACAGGAAAGATAGAGAAATCTTTACAGAACTCATAAACACATTCATGCCATTAAAGGATGACCCTTCTTATGAAGAGTTTAACAGAGCTGGTATGACTACATTAACAAGAGGTAACTTAGGTGACTTCTTGATGGTCTTCATGAGAAAGCCAGAACAACTATTAGAGAAAGCTACATTCTTGACACTACTTGAAAACATGATGGTAGAGAATGGTAAGATTGTGAGTATCAGAGAGTTTGTAAACAGCAAGTACAAAGACAGATATGATAGTGCTGCTAAGTTTCAGGAAAGCAAAGCTAAGATAGATGCAGAGATTGAGGAGTTGAAGAAGAAAAGATCTATTGCTAATACTAAGAAGTTAGTAGACGGTAAGTTAGTTATCCCTGGCTTGGATCTAAGCAATAGAGATGAGATACAAAGACTTACCACGCTGACTAGACGTATCTCTAGGAATGCAACAGGTAACTTGTCAGATGGTGACATTAACAGAATGTCTATGTCTATCTGGACCAAGTCTATGATGCTGTTCAAAAACTGGATACCAAAGCTAACAGATACACGTTTCTCTGAGTTTAGAAGAGTGAGTGATGACTTCTCTGTAGAGATTGGTGAGGATGGAATACCTGTTGGTGAGAAGTATGACATTGGACGTATTCGTCTACTAGCTGCTGTAATTGGTTCTTCATTTAAAGATAAGCAAACTAACCTGCTTAACATCATCAACATGAATGATGATGGTATCAGGAAGCTTAATGATATGTATGAAGAGTACAGAGAAGAGTATGAGAAAACTACAGGTCAACAATTATACATGACCAAAGAGGAGTTTATTGACATGGTGAGAAACAACCTACACAATCAGATTAAGGAACTAGCTATTCTAGGAGCATTGGTAGGATTGATGTTATCTCTAGGCTTCATGGCACCTGATGATGATAAAGATAAAGCTACTAAAAACTTCCACAGATTTGCATTGAAGACAATAGATAAGTTTGTGGGTGAGCTTTCATTCTTCTATAACCCAGTGAACTATCAATCCCTATTAGATCAGGGCATATTCCCAGCAGCAGGTCTTATCAAAGACTTTGGTAGATTTATGGACCATTTATGGATGGAAACAACAGGGCTTGATATGAAACTAGATACAACAACAGAGGATGTAAGGAAGAAAGCACAGCCTATAAAGAACGCTATGAAGATGTTTCCTTTCACAAAATCACTTGTAACATACCTAGCTATATTTGATTCTGAATTTGCTAAAGAGTATGACGTTACTATACAACAAGAAAGTAGATAAATAATGCTATATTATGTAGCATAGTTTTATCTAACTCATTGAAAATAAACTAATTTAAACTATTTTTGCGTATATAGGTGTACTCTATAGAAAGAGGTACACCTATTTGCGTATCAATTACTTACACATTTTTATTATTAATATATTATGGATGTATCTTGCTCAGCAGAACCATGTCCAGTCATACTAAATGCCACCTGCGTATTCTATGAAGGTGAGAATTTAATATACACTGGCATCAATACTAATGATAGTCTTCAAACTGCTCTACAAAAAATAGACGCTAAGTTTGGAGATG